>Ga0265327_10001184_pt1 | contig 35334 bp, 30 predicted proteins | sample 41621metaG_FD_202089 | JGI IMG/M metagenome (GOLD analysis project Ga0265327, IMG submission 202089) | Rhizosphere microbial communities from Carex aquatilis grown in University of Washington, Seatle, WA, United States - 4-16-21 metaG | ecosystem: Host-associated > Plants > Roots > Rhizosphere...
TCATCGGGGTAGGTCTCAGCCAACCACGCCGAGATCTGCTGGGGTGACCACAGGACCTCGAGCTTGCGCTCCACCGCCTTGCGGAGCCGCCGACACTGGGCGAGCTTGGCCCGCTTGGGTCGAAGCGCCCGTCTCTGGGCACCCCGGTCGGCCTGCAGGGCCCGGTACTTGGTCCGGCCGCCGTTGGCGTTCACCTCTCGACACACCGTGGACGGTGAACGGTTCAGTCCTTCGGCGATCGCACGGATGGACAGCCCTGCAGCCAGGCCCCGGGAGATCTCCTCACGTTCTTCGAGGGAGAGGCGGAGCTCCGAGCGCTGTCGGGGCGTTGGGCGCCTGCCGCCTTGGTCGGCGATGAACTTCCGGAGTGAGACATTCTGCCGATCGAGGTGCTTGGCGATGCGTTTGACCGGGACCCCGGCCTCTCGCATGTCCCAGATCGTCTGCTTCTCTTCCTCGGTGAACCGTCTGGCCATCTCGACACCTCCTGGTCGACGAACGCAATGTTCGCCAATCAGTCAGGTGTTGCGTTGATCAGTTGAGGACACACCGGGTCAGTGCCACACTCCGGCTCACGAGCGGGACAGGCTCAATCTGGCGGAGGTGGCGAAAGAGGTACCCGTCGGTAGACCTCGATTGCAGCATCGCCAAGTGTGGAACCAACCCGACCGGCGTCCCGATCCTTATGCAAGGCATGGCAGAAGCAGACATCGGAGGTCGTCGGATCGGCCTTAAGTAGATAGCCGCACTGGGTGCACTTGAGGAAGAGGTTTGGATTCATCCTCCACCCTGGTTCTGGCCCCGTCGCATCCGGCCCGTTGCCCAAGTACTCAAACCGACTGGATGATAGAAGTTCCGCCTGTTTGGCACGCTTCGGTTCTGCATCCTCTGGCATGTCACGATCCTCCCACGGCAGCTACCGACGGATCGTCCCCGGTCGCCGGCTCGGTGACTCGATACGGCACACGCGGGGCCTTTCAGGCCATGCTTTTCCGATGGCACTAAGCGATCAGGACTACGAGATTGAGTTCCGCTGGAAGGAGGAGATCATCTACTGGGAGGGGAATCGTGGTTGCTTCTTTCCGGGCGGGTGGGGCGTCGATCCGCCAGTGACGATTGTCCCCGATGCGGATACCTGGGACCGAGCGGTTCCCCACTTTCTGCGCGGGAGGCACGACGAGATCCTTTCCAGACTCCTCTCTGATCCACGCCACGTCGTCAAGGAGGAACATGACGACTCCCAGATCATCACTCGATACCCCGAGGTAACGAGGTAAGCAAACAAGGCGTAGACGCCCCTAACGCCGGGTCGGAGGGCAGCTCCGCCACATCAAGGGGTGTGAATAGGCTCAACGGCTATGGGTGACGATGATCTTGTCTCCATCCCCGCGATGGCGGGTGTGCCTCGGGTGAAGGCTGAAACGATGCTCCGGGTCTGTGGATTCGTGCCTGTGATCGACCTGACGAAACGGACCGGTCACGCTCCTGGCCTTGTCGTTGCATCGAGCCCTGCGGCAGGCTCACTCGCCCTGCGAGGCAGTCCGGTAGTTCTTGTCGTAACCAGAGATGGCGGTCGGACAAAGGGCGTCACCTAACGCCGGGAGCAGGATGCCCGCATCACGTCTATTCAGCGGCCCACGGGTAATTGACCAAGTGATGCTGGATGGCCTGGGTCACTGGCCGACTGCGCCAGTACGGATCGAGTATTGAGAAGAAGACTCGCTTTCCGGAACTGGCTCGGACGATTCGGCCACTAAGGAGGTGGCCATCAATCGCCTTGATGTCCGACCAAGGGATCGAAAGTCCACCTCCTGGGAATCTCAAGGAGACTCCCTTTCCATCCACCGTCACTATTGCACTCGAGCGAAGGGCCACCGTGAGTATCAGGGTGCCCGCTGCGACCGCTACTACTGCGCCTACGCTTACAGCACCCAGTGCGGCGGCGAATCCGAAGGGGACAGCGACTCCTCCGACCATGGCGGCAGCCGTCACAAGAAAGCTTCCGTACTGAGATCCGCGCGCTTGCACTTGACCATTATGGGTGATCAACCTGCCCCCGAACGGCGGGACTGGGGGCGTGAACGAGCAGAGGAACTTGGGCTCATTTGTCACCTATTGACGCACACGGCGGAAATTCGTCGGACATTGTGTGTCCCTCGGCCCGTACCAGGGATACCTCCGCATGGATCATTCGCTGCTCGTCCATGCAGGTCTTGTGGATCAGAGAAGCCGGTGCGCTGCAGTGGCCGCCACTCCCGGGGATGGGCAAGCACTCACCTCGCTCAGCCCTAGCGTCCGCACTGACCGCCGCAGCTGCGGAGCGATAAGTCACTTTGGCGGACGCAACTTCGCTCGACTCCTGCGATCCACATGCAGCCGACACCACCGCCAGGGAGAGCGTCAGGACTACGAAGGGTCGCTGCACCTCCCCTGTCTACTTGTGTTGGCGTCTGCTGTGCGTGCCCCCTACCGCCGGGTGGATGATCCCCTGCGGGACTTCGGTAAAACCATCAAGGAGAGGGCAACCGCTCCCATCCCTCATCAGAGATTGCCCCCGACTCGATCTTGTAGGTGCCATCGCCTCGGACTGTGAGCCAGGCCCCGGAGGGATTGCGCAGTGACCACTGTTCAGCGGGTTCGTTCTCGTATGAGCCAGGTGGAGCCGGTCGGGTCTGGAACTTACAGCCGAGATCGAAGTTGAAATCGGAAGTACCTGTTTCAGGATCGACGAACACATCGGTGAGAGCCGGTCCGTTTAGGACGGCAAGCGCCCGGGTGATCCGAATTCGATCCGACTCACAGTGGGCCAGCTGAATCTCGCCAAGCGTGAGTGACCACTCACAGCAGTACATCCAAAGGTTCCACTCCCCGCTTACTCTCGCCGGTCGAACAATTGCCTGCGGAGGCGCCCCATCAATGAAGATCAGCCTGTTCTTGGGTTCCTCGACTATGAGCACAGGCTTGCCAAACTCAAGGTCGACGAAGGATCCGTGACCTTGGCGGACATTCCAAGAGGGGAGCCCGATGATGGGGGCGAAGGCGCTGGCAATCGGATCCACGGTGGAAGTATCCCATTGCCCCTGATCGCCGGAAAGGCGGGGCGTCGCCGTCAGCTAGACGTGCCGAGAGCGGAGCGGATGAGATCGACGCCTTGACCGATGATCCAGCGCAGGTGCGTCAGTTCGTCCAGATCCCACTCAGGTTCGTAGTGCTCTCCCGGAGGGGTCATTGCGGGAAGATTGTTTCCTGCAAACACCTTGTCGTAGATCGCATCGAGGTCTCCACTGCGGTCCTCGAACGGCTTGTCCACGGATCTTGCGACATCACCAGCGAGATTCCAGATGCCCAAGAGAACCTCCGGGTCTGGCTTACCTCCGTCTGCAAGCCATGCGGCAGCAGCATCGAACTCGAAGGGTCGGGCGGGTTCGTCGGGAGCGAGCGGCAGCTGACTGTGCGTGGCGAAATCCTGAGCCGCAGCTACGTCGGGAAATATGACAACCCGCCCATCGTTTACCAGCACAAGATCTTTCGCCCAATCGTCGCCCATCCACAAGAAATAGACCGTCTGGCCGTCAATATGGAGGGCTGCCGGGTACCATAGGTTGGCCATGGTCAGAGTATGACTGACGAAGGCCAGACCACTGCCCCATATCGCCGGGAGTGACGCGCACCTGTAGTCGAGCAGACGGGTGCGCTCCCTGTATCACAGCACCCGCAAAATACGTCCCTCGGAGATGATCACGGCATGGCCGGCATGACCAGCCGTTGACCGTTCACCTCGGCAACTCCCGGATCGAGGAAGGCGTTGCAGGCCGTCAACTCGTCGAAGCTCCGCCCGTAGTCCCGCCAGTCAACCGCGGCCGCCCAGCGTTGCGCGTAGTCGAGGACCGCCACCAGCGTCTGCCCGTTCCCGGCGCCGCCGGACATCCCGCTCAGTGCGGCCAGGTAGTTGTTCCGGTAGACGGTCGGGATCACGATCCTCACCTGTCCGGCGACGGAGAGTTCGGCGTTGGAAGTGAGACGAGCCACCCTGCCGTTGCCGTCGTCGAATGGGTGGCACTCGGTCACCAGGGCCATGATCGCCACGGCCCGACCCAGCGGATCGACCAAGGAGTCGATGACGTCGAATCCGCGGAACAGCGTCCCTTCGACCAGGTCCGGCAGGACGAACTGGTACCCGCCAGCGAAGTTGGCCTTCACCCTGAGTTCGCCCGGGCGTTTGTCCGCCCGTGCCGCCATGAGCACGCGATGCTGGCCGACGAGGATCTCGAGCAGCTCCTCTCCGGAGCGGGGTGTCCTCATCTGATCCTCGGGATCGACTGCGAGACGGTAGGTGGAGGCGATGTCATGGGCGTCGGCCGGCCGATCAGCGGCGAGGTCACCGTCGACCGCGATTCTTCGGGCCTCCTCGACTCCGAATTCGGTTCCCTCAATGAAGTTGGAAAAGTAGGCCTCGAAGAAAGGCAGCCACGCCCACGATGCTGGATCCCCGGTCATCGACACCGGCCGGGGCGCGCGTGCGGAGAGCACCTCGACGAGTCCCTCCATCATCTCCAAGCGGTGCTGATCGAACGGCCGACCCACCAACCTGGCGCCGAGCCGGTCGGACCGGACCTCGAGCGACCCGTCGGGAAAGGATCCGAGGACCGCTCGCAGCCGGGTTCGGACCGCCTGCACGGCGGAGGGGTCGAACGAACCGACGATGACGTCGAGCTCGGCCAGGGTCCGTTGGATGGTCCCGGCACCACCCGAGCGGGAGAGCCAATCGATACGGTCCTCGACGGCGGCCGTACCGGCCCGGAATGACGGCCGACGCCCGGGCAGATCGATGTTCTCGACCAGACACCTCGCCGGTCCCGAGAGGAATAGCCCTTCCGGGAGCGGCATGTCGCCCGGCAGGTCCCCGGGGCCCACCACCGGCGTGATGGTCACTCCCGGCAGTTCGAGCGGCGACTTCCGCGTCGGTTCGGGCAACGCGACGAACAGGGTTCCGCCCTCGGGCTGTCCACCCGACAGGGCCGTGCGCCCGCACAGCACGGCCCCCGGCCAGATGGCCGCCACAATCTCCAGGAGATGCTGGCGTGCGACGTCCTTCGGCGGGAGGGTGGCCCCGTCGGCATAGATGCCAGGTGCCAGCCGCTGCGCCCGCCCGGACTTGGCCCTGCGACTCAGTTCCGCCCGCGAGGCCGCCGTCGCCATCCGCAGTGTGCCTACAGGGTTGGGCTGCGCAACATTCATCGGGTTAAGCACGCTCCTGGGACCAGTGAACGCAACAATCATATGCCTTACTACCGATCAGCGCAACATTCTCCCGATTAAGGGTCGATGGGATCGGCACAGCGCAACAAATCCCCCGCTTGACACCTCGGTCAGCCAGTGGCGATGGTGCTCCTGGCCGCCTGGTGCGGTCTCCGGCTCGGCGAACTGCTGGCACTCACCCGACGGCGCATCGACCTCCTGCACGGGTCCGTCGAGGTCGTCGGCTCCACCTACGAACGCTTCGACGGCACCGTCGAGATCGGCCCACCGAAGACGGCCGCCGGCGGATCGCCATCCCTCCCCACGTCGTGCCCGAGATCGAGGCCCACCTCCGCGACTTCGTCGGGTCACGGCCGGACAGCCCGATGTTCACCGGCCCCGAGGGCGGCATCCTCTACCGCAAGACGTTCGCCCGCTCCTGGCGACGGGCCCGCACCGCGGTCGGCGTGGAGCACCTCCACTTCCACGACCTCCGCCATACCGGCAACACCCTGGCCGCCACGACCGGCGCGTCCACCAAGGAGCTCATGGTCCGCATGGGGCACGCCAATCCACGGGCCGCCCTCATCTACCAGCACGCCACCGAGCACCGGGATCGGGCCATCGCCGAGGCGCTTTCGGAGCTGGCCAGGACGGCTCGGATCCGGCCGCTGCGACCGGTGTCCGACACTCGGGAGGAGTTCGAGGACGAGGGCGAAACCGAACCCCAGTGCATCGGCACGCGCGATGGAAGCCCCCGGACGCGGCACAGCGGCCCCAAAAAGGGCCGCTGACCTGGAGCGGACGACGGGATTCGAACCCGCGACCCCAACCTTGGCAAGGTTGTGCTCTACCAGCTGAGCCACGTCCGCGTAGGGGACAGACACTAGCAGTCCGGGGCGTCCGACCCCGAACGACACCCCCGGGTCCCCACCTGTGCGATCCTCGGGCATGGCACTCCTGCCCGACCGGTTGGACGCAGAGGCCGTGCAGCTGCGGCGGTGGGACCCCCGCTACGCCGAGGGCCTGTGCGACGCCGTGGCCGGCAGCCTGCCCGAGCTGCGCCCGTGGATGCCGTGGGCCCAGGCCGAGCCGTCCGTGGCCGAGCACATCGAGCTCCTGACCGACGGGCACGCCAAGTTCGAGGCCGGTACGGAGTGGCAGTTCGTGCTGCTCGACCCCGACGATGGACGGGTCGTGGGTGCCGCCGGCCTGCACCACCGCCACGGCCCCGACATCGTGGAGATCGGCTACTGGGTCCGCACGGACACCACCCACCGGGGCTACGCCACCATGGCCTCCCGCGCCCTCACCACGGCCGCCTTCACGCACCTCGACTACGTCGACGAGGTCGAGATCCGCATGGACGCCGGCAACCACCGCAGCGCGGCCGTCCCGCCCCGGCTCGGCTTCCGCCACACCGGTGAGGTCGAGCAGGAGATCGACGCCCCCGGTCAGTGCGGCACCTGGCTGGCGTGGCGCATGGACCGGGCAACCTGGGAGGAGAGCGGGCGAGCCGCGTCCGACGGATCGACGGGCTGAGCGCCCGGCGCGCCCAGGCTCAGGCCGGGAGTTCGGCGTGCCACCACGGCACGGGACGGTCCCGGCGGTCGGCCGCCGCCACCAGCTCGTCCAGTGACTCCTCCATTGCGCCGGCCAGGACGGCCACGTCCGGCACCAGGTCCCAGCAGGCCTGGACGCCCACGTGCACGGTGCCGAGGTAGGAGAACACGGTCACGTTGACCCCCACCCCCTCCATGATGGGTCCGAGCGGGTGGAGCGACTCCATGCGGGCCCCGGCCAGGTAGACGGGCACGTCCGGCCCGGGCACGTTGGAGACCACCAGGTTGAAGGGCGGGCCCACGTGGTCGAACAGGCGGAAGTTGGTGACCAGGCGGGACAGCCGGGTGGCCACCGCAGGGAAGGCCGTCTCGGCCCACGAGGCGAAGACGTCCGGGTCGACCTCGGCGTGCTGCTCCTTGGCCACCCGCATGCCGTCGCGGATGTGACGCAGTCGGGCTGCCGGGTCGGCCACACCGGTGGCCAGCGACACGAGCATGCCCGACACCCGGTTGCCGAGCGCTCCCTGCTCGGCGGCCGTCCGCACCGACACCGGCACCAGCGCCACCAGCGACGTCTCGGGCTCCTCGTCCCGACCGGCGAAGAGCGCCCGCAGCCCACCGGCCGTCACGGCCAGGACGACGTCGTTGGCCGTGCCGCCGAAGACCCCGGCCACCCGCTTCACGTCGGCCAGCGGCAGGTCGGCGAAGACCACCCGGCGGTGGGGCGAGATGGCCCGGTTGATGGACGTGGCCGGCGCCTCGAACGGGGCCGGTGGCACCCCACCCGGCACCTCCTTGTTGCGGGAGCTCACGGCGCGGGCCGTCTGGACCGTGCGGGCGATCGAGCGGGCCAGGCTGTCGATCTGGCCCGGGAGGTTGCCGAGCGACCGGCGCAGTTGGTCGAGCTCGCCCGGCAGCGCCGGCGGCGACCAGCCGTCAGTCCCCTCGCCGGCTTCATCGCCGGAGGTCGGCGGGTCGTACCCGGTCGCCTCCCGATCGCGTCCGCGACCCGCCGACGAGGCACCGAAGAGCCGGCGGGGCGTCGGATCGGCCGACAGGTCGAAGAACGAGGCGAGGATCTCGGCCCCGGACACGCCGTCGATGATGGCGTGGTGCACCTTCGCCACGATGCCGATCTTCCCGTCGTCGAGGCCCTCGACCACGTGGAACTCCCACAGCGGTCGGCGGCGGTCCAGCGGGCGTGAGGCCAGGTCGGCCACCAGGGCGGCGAACTCGGTCCGGCCGCCCGGCGCCGGCAGGCTGGTCCGTCGCACGTGGTAGTCGAGGTCGAAGTCCGGGTCCTCCACCAGGGTCGGGTGTTGCAGGCCGAAGGGCACCTCGACCATCCGCATCCGGAACGGCGGCACCAGCGGCACCCGCTCGTCGACCAGCGAGCGGATGCGACGGAACCCCAGCCCGGCCGGCGCGGTTCCCGGGTCGAAGACCATGGCGCCCACGATGTGCAGGTGGGTGGTGGGCGACTCGAGGGCGAGGAAGGCGCCGTCGAGGCCGCTCAGCCGGGTCATGCCCTCACCGTCCCGTCGACCCGAAGCCGTCGAGCCCCCGCTCCGAGCCGTCGAGCGAGTCGACGTCGACGAAGCGGGCCGTCTCCACCCGCTGGATCACCAGCTGAGCGATGCGGTCGCCCCGCTGGACCCGGTAGGGGACCTCGGGGTCGGTGTTGACCAGGAGCACGGCCAGCTCGTCCCGGTAGCCGCTGTCGATGAGCCCCGGGGTGTTGAGGCAGGTGACGCCGTGGCGCAGTGCCAGGCCGCTGCGGGGCTGGACGAACCCGGCGTACCCCTCGGGGATGGCCAGGGCGATGCCGGTCGGCACCATGGCCCGGCCGCCGGCCGGCTCCAGCAGCACCTCGATGCGGGCCACCAGGTCGGCCCCGGCGTCGCCGTCGTGGGCGTAGCCGGGTAGCGGCAGGTCGGGGTCGAGGCGCACCACCGGCACAGGCAGACCGGTCATGGATGCCGGCCCCCCGCTGTCGCCGGCCGGGGTCACCCGGGCGTCCCGCTCATGCCCCGGACGCTACCGCCCCCGGGACGACCCCGCCGTCACGCCGCCGTCACACGCCCGCCCTCCGCCGGACGCCCGGAGCTGACGGTCCGTCACCTTTTCGACCGTGCCACCCCTCCGGTAGCGTGACCGCGTGCTGGTGTGGATGGACCTGGAGATGACGGGGCTCGAGGCGGACCGCCACGTCATCGTGGAGATCGCCACCCTGGTGACCGACGACGACCTGGTGGTGGTGGCCGAGGGCCCGGACCTGGTGGTGCACGCCACCGACGAGCAGCTGGGCGCCATGGACGACTTCGTGCGCGACATGCACACCGGGAGCGGCCTGCTCGAGGAGATCCGGACCTCGGAGCTGACCCTGGCAGAGGCCGGCGCCCGCACCCTGGCGTTCATCCAGGAGCACGTCCCGAAGCCCCGCACGGTGCCGCTGGCCGGGAACTCGATCGGCACCGACCGGCGGTTCCTGGCCGCCCACCTCCCCGAGATCGAGGAGTACCTCCATTACCGCTCGGTCGACGTCTCCACCGTCAAGGAGCTGGCGGGGCGCTGGTACCCCGCGGCCGCCAAGGCGGCACCCGCCAAGGCGGGCGGCCACCGGGCCATGGACGACATCCGGGAGTCGGTGGCCGAGCTGGCGTACTACCGGTCGGCGGTCTTCAAGGACCCGACACCCTGAGACGGGCGTCGCGGCACACCGCGGCGCCCGAGCGAGAGGAGCAGCCATGGCCGACGAGGCCCTGACCACCGACGACACCGGTACCGACGACACCGTGCCGTCCCGGGCCGAGATCACGGCCCAGCTGACCGCGCCGGAGGGCCCCTTCGAGATGGAGGAGGTCGTCATCCGGGGCATCCCCACGCGGACCTGGAAGACCGCCCCCGCCACCCTGCGGGCCGTCTTCGAGCTGTCCGCCCTCCACGGCGACAAGGACTTCCTGGTCTACGAGGACGAGCGGGTCACCTTCGCCGAGAACCACCGCGCCGTGGCCGCCCTCGGGCACCAGCTGGTCGAGCGGTTCGGCGTACAGCCGGGCGACCGGGTGGCCATCGCCATGCGGAACCTGCCCGACTGGGTCATGGCCTTCTGGGCCGCCATCACCGTCGGGGCGGTGGCCGTGCCGCTCAACGCCTGGTGGACCGGCGAGGAGCTCGCCTACGGCCTGTCCGACTCGGGCACCCGGGTGGCCTTCGTCGACGAGGAGCGCCAGCAGCGCATCGCCCACCACCTCGGCGAGGTGCCCGGCCTCGAGGCCCTGATCGTCTCGTGCGAGGAGCACGACCCCGACACAGGCGGCCGGCGGGCCGCGGTGGGCGGCGTGCTCGAGCGGGAGGGCGCCGGCCCCCTGCCCGTCATTCCCTTCACGGAGGGGGTCGGCACGCCCGCCGACGACATCACCCTTCCGGACGTGACGATCGACCCGGACGACGACGCCACCATCTTCTACACCTCGGGCACGACCGGCCGGCCCAAGGGGGCGGTCGGCACCCACCGCAACAGCTGCTCCAACCTCATGAACCTGTTCTTCGTGGCCACCATGGGGGGCCTGCGCCGGACCCAGGCCCAGAAGGACGCCTCACCCGGCGGCCAGAACGCCAACCTGCTGTCGGTGCCGCTGTTCCACGCCACCGGCTGCCACGCCCTGTTGGTCACCAACTCCGCCGCCGGCGGCAAGCTCGTGATGATGCACCACTTCGACCCGCAGCGGGCGCTCGAGCTGATCGAGCGGGAGCGGATCACCGTCTTCGGCGGGGTGCCGGCCATGGTCATGCAGGTCATCGACTCGCCGGACTTCGCCACCCGGGACACGTCCTCGGTGCAGTCCATCTCCTACGGCGGCGCACCCGCCCCACCCGACCTGGTGCGGCGCATCAAGGAGCACTTCCCCACCGGTGCGCCCGGCAACGGCTACGGCCTGACCGAGACCTCGGCCATGACCACCATGAACACCGGCGACGACTACGTCCGCAAGCCCGACAGCGTGGGCCCGCCGTCACCGGTGTGCGACGTGGCCGTGGTGCCCGAGGACTGGGACGGACCCGAGCCTCCGGCCGGTCAGGAGCCCGACCCGGAGCGGACCGGGGAGCTGTGGATCAAGGGTCCGAACGTCGTGCGCGGCTACTGGAACCGCCCCGACGCCACGGCCGCGTCCTTCTCCAACGGCTGGCTGCACTCGGGCGACGTGGCCCGCATCGACGAGGAGGGCTACGTCCACATCGTGGATCGGGCCAAGGACATGATCATCCGCGGTGGCGAGAACGTCTACTGCGTCGAGGTGGAGGCGGCCCTGCACGAGCACCCGGCGGTGGCCGACTGCGCCGTCATCGGCGTCCCCCACCCGGTGCTGAGCGAGGAGGTCGGCGCCGTCATCGTGCTCCGCCCGGGAATGGAGGTGGCGGCCGACGAGCTGACCCGCCACGTGCGCGAGCGCCTGGCCGCCTTCAACACGCCGACCCGCTACTGGTTCCGGGGTGAGGAACTGCCCCGCAACCCGGCCGGCAAGATCCTGAAGCGCGAGCTGCGCACCGAGCTCCTGGGCGACGCTCCCGTCTTCTGACCGCCATGGCCGGGGAGGACGCCCGACACGACGTGGACCGGAAGGCGCTCGCCGACAGCTTCGGCGGGGTCGCCACGCGCTACGAGCCGACTGAGCCCGTCGACGACGCCGACGGGAGCGGTGGCTCAGCTCGTGGTCGGCGGAAGGCCGGAGGCGTCGCCGTCGACCCGGGCCTCGAGGGCGTCCAGGTCGCTCAGGTCGCGCCCGGCCACCGACTCGTCGGCCAGGGCCCGCTGCTTGTCGGCGGTGACCTCGGCCGGGTCCGCCCCCCGGTGGAGCAGGCGGGACCCCGTGGCCCGGCGGGCGTCCTCGGCGGCCTCGTCCGAGTCGAGCGACTCCGTGATGGCTTCGTCGGCCTCCCGGTCGGCCTGGGCCACGGCGGCGTCGGCGTCCGCCGCCTCCGGGCTGCCAGGCCGGGCTTGATCGATGCGGGCGGCCTCGGCCTCGATGCGGAGCCGCTCCTGGTCGGCCTCGGCGGCCAGCTCACCCGACACCTTGGCGGCGGTCAGCGTCGCCTCGGCGCCGTCGACGGCCGTGCCGGCCGCCTGCTCGTGCTGGTAGACGGGGTTGCGCACCCGGGAGCCGGGCGCGGGTCCCTTGGACCGCAGGGCGTCGAGTTCGGCGTCCATCTCGGCCTCGAGGGGCGCGGCGGGGTCCGCCGGCGCGGCAGCGGGCTCGGTCTCGCTCATGTCCATGACTATCGACACCCCGCCTTGTCAGCTTGAGCGGCGGCGGCGGCTGCCATGATGGGGCCATGGGATCCGACGGTGGCAAGCCGCGCAAGAAGAAGCAGCACCTCCCCAAGGTGCCGAAGTACGAGGAGCCCAACCGGCTCGAGGGCGCCCAGGGCGGCACCAGCTTCGGACGGGCGGGCCATAGCTCCGACCACCACCACTACGACAAGCCGACCGGTGTGGGCGCCTGGGTGTTGAAGGTGCTGGGGAGGAAGCCCAACCCCTGATCGAGCGAGGGCGACGGGAGATCAGGTCGGTTCGACCGTGCAGGTCACGTCGGTGCGATGGGCGGTGCTCAACAGGCTCCCGAACGCGAAGTATCGGTAGGTCTGGCCGGGCAGTACCGGCCCGATCAAGGACTCGACCACGGGAGGGGCATGCGTGCCGGGACGGATCAGGGTGCAGGTGAGGGCAACCGGGACCGACCGGTGGTCGGTGATGAGCAGGGAGCCGGCTGACACCCCCCCTGCATCGATCACCACCTGGCCACCCACCGCCAGGGTCACTCCCGACGTACCGTGCAGCACGATGGCCGGAGGGTGCACGTCCAGGGCGGGGTCGTCGATCCGGACATAGGGGAAGCGGCTGGTGCTCGCCAGGTGCGGGAACGGATTCGTGAACCCGATCAGCACCGAGAGCAGCGTCACCACATAGACCACGGCCAAGCCGGGGTTCGTCATTCGGGCCCACATGGAGCCACTGGAGCCGATGCTGCCGCCGATCGAGTCGCCGGCGTCGGATACGGCCACGCCCAGCTGGCGCCCGACCTCCTCGGCGAGCGCTTGCAGCTCGTCGACGTCGCGGCGCAGCACCCCGGCCAGCTGGACCCGGTCGCCGCCCGAGGTACCCACGGCGAGGGTTCCGAACTGCCGGCGCACGCGCCGTCCTCGGCCACGTGTGCCCGCGTCGGAGGGTCGGGACACCAGTACGGCGGTGATTTCGCGGCGGTCGATCCGAATCGTCTTTCTGAACCAGTGGACGGCTACCGCTCCCTTGTCGATGACCGTGTACTCGCGGCGCGATTGGAGGAACACCACGGCGTTGCCCGCCACGGTGACGATGCCGAAGGCGACAGGGAACCATCGGCCTGCACTGGCTCCTCGTACGATGCAGCCGAGGCCGAGGAGGCAGATCAGCAGGGCGACCCACGCAGTGAATGCGACCCGGTCGGTATCACGTAGCACCCAGGGCCGTGCCGGCGGGGAGGACTCGGTGCGCAGGTCCACGTCCTGGCTCACCCGGGGAGTCTCCCAGGCGCACTGTTCTCGGGCAACCACCCGATGGCGGGCGCCGGCCGCGTCCGAGGCTGGGACGCAAGCCCAACCCCTGATCAGCCGGCCAGCAGCTCCCGGGTGGCCTGGACGTCGCGGCCCATCTGGACGACCAGGGCGTCGACCGAGTCGAAGGCCAGCTCGTCCCGCAGGCGGTGCACGAACGACAGCCGGGCCCGCTCGCCGTAGAGGTCGCCCGAGAAGTCGAGCAGGTGGGCCTCGACCAGGAGCTGGCCGTCGGCCCCGTAGAACGTGGGGCGCCTGCCGACCGACACGGCCGCCTGCAGGCGGGACCCGTCCGGCCGCTCGTACCACCCGGCGTAGATGCCCGGCGCGGGTAGGCAGATCTCGGCCGGAACGTCCAGGTTGGCGGTCGGGAAGCCGAGCTCCGCGCCTCCCCGCCGGTCGCCCGTCACCACCGGCCCCCGCACCTGGTGGGGTCGGCCCAGCAGGACGGCCGCACCCTCCACGTCACCCGCCGCCACCAGGGTGCGGATGCGGGTGGAGGACACCGGCAGGGTGTCCGCGCCGCCCGGCGCCTCCGACGACAACGAGACCCCGTCCACCTCGAACCCGGCCACCGACCCCATCTCGGCGAGCAGGGCGACGTTGCCCTTGCGGCCGTGCCCGAAGTGGAAGTCCTCCCCCACCACCACGAGGCGCGCGTCCAGGCCGTCGACCAGCTCACGGCTGACGAAGTCCTCGGCCGTCTCGTTGGCCCGCTCCTCGTCGAACCGGACGACGACAGTGCGGTCCACGCCGGCCGAGGCCAACAGCTCGAGCTTCTGGTCGAGGTCGCACAGCAGCAGCGGTGCGGACTCCGGGCGGACCACGGCCGCCGGGTGGCGGTCGAAGGTCACCACCACGGTGGCCAGGCCCTGCTCACCGGCCCGGGCCCGCAGCTCGGCCAGGAGGGCCCGGTGCCCCAGGTGCACGCCGTCGTAGGCGCCGATGGTGACGGCCGAGCCGCCGGCGGGCGGCACCAGCTGGGCGCTGTCGGTCACGATCTCCACGACCGGCAAGGTTACCGCTGAGTCAGCGGCGACCGGGTCTGCGCCCGAAGGGGATCGCCGGCCTGGCGCAGGCCGCTCAGCCGGCCGACTCGATGACCACGGCCGGCTTGATGCGATCCGTCTCGGTGGCCTCGTAGACGGCCAGCAGGTGGTGTGCCTGGTCGACCAGCCCCCACGGCCCGTCCCCCGCCACCCCGAGCGGCACCCGGTCGAGCGGCAGGCCACGGGCCACGAGCCGCTGGGCGTCGGGCGGCACCACCACCTGGTCCAGGTCCCGCATGGCCTGGGCCGGCGTCAGCACCACCGCCGGGGTCAGCTCGTCGACCAGACGGGCGTCCTCGGTGGTGAAGGACCCGATGCGGGTACGCCGCAGGTTGCGCAGGTGGGCCCCGCCACCCAGCGCCTCGCCGAGGTCGGCGGCCAGCACCCGGACGTAGGTCCCGGACGAGCACTCCACCTCGATGCGGAAGACGCCGGGGGTCATGCCGGGGGTGACGTCGTAGCGGTACACGGTGACGGGCCGGGCCGACCGCTCCACCTCGACCCCCTCGCGGGCCAGCGCGTGGAGCCGGCGCCCGTCCACCTTCACGGCCGACACCATCGGCGGGACCTGCTCGATCTCCCCGGTGAGGCCGGTGGCCGCCTCCCGCACCTCGGCCAGCGACACGTCCATGTCCCACGTCCCGGTCACCTCGCCGGAGGCGTCGAGCGTCGACGTGGCGGTGCCGAGCACCACCTCGGCCTCGTACGTCTTCGGCAGGGCGGTCAGGAAGCGCATCAGCCGGGTCGAGCGGCCGAGCCCCACCAGCAGGACGCCGGTGGCGTCGGGGTCGAGCGTGCCCGCGTGGCCGACCCGCTTCTGACCGAAGATCCGCCGGCAGCGGGCCACCACGTCGTGGGACGTCCAGCCCGCCTCCTTGTCCACCACCACCAGGCCGTTGACCTGGTCCGCCACCGGGGGGCTCACCGGTAGTTGTCGTCCGCCCCGTCGACCCCGCCGCGGCCGGCGGCGTCGTCCGATTCGTGGATGTGCCGGATGAGGTCCTCGATCCGGTTGCCGTTGACCACCGCCGGGTCGAGCACGAACGACAGCTGCGGGGTGCGCTTGAACTGGGTCTGACGGGCCACGGCCCGCTGGACCTGCACCCGGCGGGACCCGAGTGCCTCGGCGGCGTCCTCCGACAGCGAGCTCAGGTAGACGGTGGCCTGACGGAGGTCGGCGGTGGTGTCGACCGAGGTCACCGTGACCAGCCGGAGGCGCTCGTCGGCGTCGGCCAGCCGCTCCAGCTCGTCGGCCACCACCTGGCGCAGCACCTGGTTGACCCGCAGCGAGCGGGAGTAAGGGGCCACGCCCCGGTTGTCCTGACGACGTGCCACTGGCCCTCCGGTCCGTCCACGACCCTGTCGGCGCCGCCCACGTGGGGCGGCCCCGGTCAGGTGCGGGGGATCTCCCGCTCGTCGTAGGTCTCGATGATGTCGCCTTCCTTCAGGTCCTGGTAGTCCGAGAGGCCGATGCCGCACTCGAACCCGGACTGCACCTCGCGGGCGTCGTCCTTGAACCGGCGGAGCGACGTGATGGCGCCCTTCCAGATGACGACGCCCTCGCGCAGGAAGCGCACCTTGGAGCCACGGGTGATGACACCCTCCCGGACGTAACAGCCGGCGATGGCGCCGATCCGCGGGACCCGGAACACCTGGCGGACCTCGGCCTCGCCGGTGACGACCTCCTCGAAGACCGGGGCGAGCATGCCGAGCATGGCCGCCTCGAGGTCCTCGAGCAGCTTGTAGATGATCTCGTAGGTCCGGATCTCCACGTCCGCCTTGGCCGCCATGTCACGGGACCGACGGTCGGGACGCACGTTGAAGCCGATGATGGTGGCGTTGGAGGCGGCCGCCAGCTCGACGTCGGACTCCGTGATGCCGCCCACGCCACGCAGCACGAAGCTGAGCTTCACGTCGTCGCGCTCGAGCTTGCGGAGGCTCTCGGTGACGGCCTCCAGCGAGCCCCGCACGTCGGCCTTCAGGATCAGGTTCAGCGTGGCCGTCTCGCCCCGCTGGATCTGCTCGAAGAGGTCCTCGAGCTTGGCCCCGCCCAGCGCCGACGTGGCGGCGGGCACGTGGCCGGCCACCCGGTAGCGGTGGGCCCGGGCCTCGCCGATGGTGCGGGCCTGGGCCAGTTCAGGGGCGACCCGGAACTCGTCGCCGGCCTCGGGCGGCTCGGAGAAGCCGAGCACCTGGACCGGCGTCGACGGGGGTGCCTCCTTGATCTGCTGGCCGTGGTCGTCGACCAGGGCCTTGACCTTGCCCCAGGCGGCGCCGGCCACGATCGGGTCGCCGACCCGGAGGGTGCCCTGCTCGACGATGACGGAGGCCACGGGGCCCCGGCCGATCTCGAGCTCGGCCTCGATGACGATGCCCCGGGCACGGCCCTCGGGCGTGGCCTGCAGCTCCTCGATCTCGGCCACCAGGACGATCTGCTCGAGGAGGTCCTCGATGCCGAGCGACTGCAGGGCCGACACCTCGACGGCGATGGTGTCGCCGCCCCAGGCCTCGGGGACGAGGCCGTGCTCGGACAGCTGCTGCAGCACCCGGTTGGGGTCCGCCTCCTCGCGGTCGATCTTGTTGACGGCCACGATGATCGGCACCTCGGCCGCCTGGGCGTGGCTGATCGCCTCGATCGTCTGGGGCATGACGCCGTCGTCGGCCGCCACCACCAGGACGACGATGTCGGTCACCTCGGCGCCGCGGGCCCGCATGGCCGTGAAGGCCTCGTGGCCCGGGGTGTCGATGAAGGTGATCGGGTGACCCTCCCACTCGACCTGGTAGGCGCCGATGTGCTGGGTGATGCCGCCGGCCTCGCCGGCGACCACGTTGGCCGACCGGATGCGGTCGAGCAGCAGCGTCTTGCCGTGGTCGACGTGGCCCATGACCGTGACGATGGGCGGGCGGGGCCGCAGCTCCGACTCGTCCACCTCGTCGTCGTCGTCGTCGAAGAACTTGGCCAGCAGCTCGGCCTCGCGCTCCTCGCCCGGGTCGACCAGTCGGACGTCGGCGCCCAGCTCGGCCGCGAACAGCTCGATCATGTCGTCGGTCAGCGACTGGGTGGCCGTGACCATCTCCCCCTGCAGGAGCAGGAAGCGCACGACGTCACCGGCCGAGCGGTTGAGCTTCGGCCCGAGGTCCCTGGCCGTCGAGCCGCGCTCGATGATGACCTCGTGGTCCGGCACGGGTGCCGTCGACGGGGCGTAGGCGGTGAGGGTGGTCGGCTCCAGCTCCTCGAGGTTGCGACGGCGCCGACGGGGGCGACGCTGGTTGGGACGGCCGCGGCCGACACCGGGACCGCCTCGGCCACCGGGACCACCGGGACCACCCGGTCCACCGCCGGGCCCGCCACCGGGACGGCCGCCGCCGTAGCCGCCGCCCGAGCCACCGGGACGGCCGCCGTAGCCGCCGCCCGAGCCACCGGGAGCGCCCCCGGTGCGGGGCGCGCCGGGACGGCCGGCGCCGGCACCGCCGGGACGGCCGGTGAACCCGGGCCGGGGAGCGCCGGGCGCGGGACGCCGTCCGCCGGCCCCGGGGGGCGGCGGGATGGGCTTGCCCGTGATCGAACGGGGCGGGCCGCCGGGGGGCGGCGGGATCGGCTTGCCCGACGGGCTGGTCGGCGGTCGCAGGGGCGCCGAGGACGGCCGGGGCGGGGCCGCCGAGGGGGCGGCGGCGGCCGGGGCCGCCGGGGTGGCGGCAGGCGCAGCAGGCGCGGCCGGTGCGGCAGCCGGGGCGGTAGGCGCCGCAGGAGCAGGAGCAGGAGCAGGTGCAGGAGCGGCCGGCGCGGGTGCGGCGGCGGCCGGAGCGACCGGTGCGGCGGGGGTCGGGGCGGCCACCGGAGCGGCGGCGGGTGCCACCGGAGCGGGCGCAGGGGCCGGGGCGGCGGCCGGAGCCGGGGCCGGGGCCGGGCGCGGTGCGGCTGCGGCGGCCGCGGCCACGACACCGGGCTGCTCGGAGGCCGGACGGCTGGTCACCAGCCGGGCCCCGCTGCGCTTGACGGGAGCGGGCGCGTCGTCGTCGGCCCCGTCCGGGGCGTCGGCGGTGCCGGTCGGGGTGGCGGGCGGCGTCGGCTCGGCGGGGGGCGCGGCCTTCTTGGCCGGGGCCTTCTTGGCGGCGGCCTTCTTGGCCGGGGCCTCGGGCTCCTCGGGCTGGACCGGACGGCGGAGGCCTTCCCGGTCGGCCTTGCGGCGGGCGCGGTCGGCTTGCGCGTCCTCGATGGACGACGAATGGCTCTTCACGCCCATCCCGAGGGACAGGCACAGGTCGAGCGCCTCTTTGTTGGTCAGGCCGAGCTCATGGGCGAGCTCGTAGACCCGGATCTTCTTCGGCAACGGCTGTTACTGCCCTTCCTTCGATGTCCTACGTGCCAATGCGCACATACGACCCTCCATCCTCGCACATCACGGGGCCGGTCTGACCGAGCCGTCAGGGCCCGGATGGCCGGCCGGCCAACCGAGCGTCCGACGCAGGTCGTCGACCGCTCCACCGGCCACCGGGCCCCGCAGGGCCCGCTCGTAGGCCCGGCGCTTCTGCGCCGTGTCCACGCACTCCACGGAGCCCCGGCACAACCAGGCGCCACGCCCCGGGAGCGTGCGCCCGGGGACGAGTGACCCGTCCGTCAGGCGCACCACCCGCACCATGGTGTCCGCCGGACCGGTCCGGCGGCACCCGATGCAGGTCCGCTGAGGCGCTATGCCGGAGCCTCCCCGGCCGGCTCGGGCTCGACCTGGGCGGACGCGGCGCCGTCGGCGGCCTCCGTCCCCCCCGTCCCCGAGGTCCCGATCCCCTCAGCGGCGGCGGCCGCGTCCTCCTCGACCGCCACGGCGTCCTCGACCGCCTCCACCTCGGCCTCGGCCACGTCCTCGGCCACCAGCTCGGCGGCGGGGTCGCCCGACTCGCCCTCGGCGCCCTCGACGCCCTCGGCCCACTCGGTGGCCGACACGGCCGAGCCGCCCTCGGCGGGTTGCCAGACCATCTCGCCCGCCTCGTTCTGGATCCACTCGCCCTCGGCCCACTCCTCGCCGGCGTAGCCCGACTCCTCCTCGGCCAGCTGGGTCTCGCTCTTGATGTCGATCCGCCAGCCGGTCAGCCGGGCGGCCAGGCGGGCGTTCTGCCCCTCCTTGCCGATGGCCAGCGACAGCTGGTAGTCGCTCACGATGACCGTGGCGGTGCCGGTCTCGTCGTCGAGGCGCACCTCGCGCACCCGGGCGGGGGCCAGGGCGGACTGGATGAGCTCGACCGGGTCGTCGGAGTACGGGACGACGTCGACACGCTCGCCCCGCAGCTCGTTGGTGACCATGCGGACCCGGGAGCCCCGGGCCCCGACGCAGGCTCCGACCGGGTCGACGTTGGGGTCGTTCGACCAGACGGCGATCTTGGTGCGGTGGCCCGGCTCCCGGGCGGCCGCCTTGATCTCGACCGCGCCGGAGGAGATCTCGGGCACCTCGAGCTCGAAGAGCCGCTTGATCAGGCCCGGATGGCTCCGGCTGACCACGATCTGGGGGCCCTTGGTGGTCTTGCGGACCTCCACGATGTACGCCTTGAGTCGCGCCCCGTGCTCGTAGCGCTCGTAGGAGACCTGCTCGGCCTGGGGCAGCAGCGCCTCGACCTTGCCCAGGTCGAGCAGCGTGTAGCGGTTGTCGGTCTGCTGGACGATGCCGGTCACGATGTCGCCCTCGCGCCCCGCGTACTCCTCGTACTTGAGGTCGCGCTCGACCTCCCGGATGCGCTGGAGGATGACCTGCTTGGCCGTCTGGGCGGCGATGCGGCCGAAGTCGTCCGGCGTGTCGTCCCACTCGCGGACGACGTTGCCCTCTTCGTCGAGCTCCTGGCCGTAGACGCGGATCTCACCGGAGTCGGGATCGATGGTGACCACGGCCTCCTCGGCCGCGTCGGGACGGCGCTTGTAGGCGGCCACCAGGGCGTTGGCCAGGGCGTCGAGCAGCGTCTCGACGGAGATCCCCTTGTCACGGGCGATCTGGCCGAGTGCGTCGAGGAACTCGAAGTTCGTCTTGCTCATGGGGTCACGACCTGCTTCCTCTTCTCCGTCTGCTTCCGTCCTGCCGGCCTGCCCCCGGCCGTGCCTCCCGGTGCCTGCGCGGGGCGCGAGCCGGGCTTCTCCTGACCGCCCCACACGAACACCGTGCGGGCCCGGTCGATGTCGCCGTAGGCGAGGCGCACCGGCTCGTCGTCGGAGTCCTCGACGGCCAGGGTGAACCCGTCGTCGTCGGAGCCCACGAGCGTGCCGCGCAGCCGCCGCTCACCCGGTACCTGCGGGCGCGTCTTGACCGTCACCAGCGAGCCGACGGCCCGGGCGAAATGGGCCGGCGTCCGCAGCGGGCGCTCGACCCCGGGGCTCGACACCTCGAGGGAGTAGCGACCCGGGATGGGGTCGAGGTCGTCGAGCACCACCGAGACGGCCCGGTTGGCGTCGGTCAGCGCCTCGAGATCGACACCACCGTCACGGTCGACGGTCACCTGGAGGACGCCGGACTTCATCTCGACGTCCACGAGCTCGAGGCCGACGTCGGTCACGACGGGCTGGAGTGCTGCGAAGAGATCCTCGACCATCTGCGCTGCCCTCCTCTCTCGTGTCTCGTCGTCTGTCCGCGTGCGTGTCCGGCGTTCGACCGGAGGTGTTTCCGACCAAAACAAAAGCGTGGGCTGACCGCCCACGCCTTGTCAGCGTCACTACACCCCAACCGAACGGCAGACTGGAAAGTATAGCAGTGCGGACCGTCCGATGGGACCCCGCGCCGGACCTCCCGCCGGGCCGTCCCCCGCTCCGACCTGCACCTCCGTGGCCGACGCGAGCGGGGTGCGGCTCCGTGCGGGCCGGGCGGCGGCGCTGCTCAGGAGGTGGTGGCTGCGCTGCTCAGGGGGCGAGCAGGGCGTCGACGGGGCCGTCGAGGGGCGCCTCGCGCTCCTCGCCGGTTGCCCGGGACCGCCACTCCACGATGCCGCGGGCCAGCCCCTTGGCCCCGACGACCAGGCGAACCGGGATCCCGAGCAGGTCGGCGTCGGCGAACTTGACCCCCGGCGAGACGTCCCGGTCGTCGTAGAGGACCTCGATCCCGGCGGCGGTCAGGCGGTCGTGCAGGGCGCCGGCGGCGTCGGCCACTTCGGGCGACCGGTTGGCCCCGAGGGCCAGCAGGTGGACCTGGAAGGGCGCCAGGGAGGCCGGCCAGACCAGCCCGTCCTCGTCGTGGCACTCCTCCGCCACCACCGACAGGAGGCGGGACACGCCCATGCCGTAGCAGCCCATCGAGAACACGGACTCGCCGCCGTCCTCGGTCACGAAGGTCGCGCCGGGCATCACGTCGGAGTACGTGGTGCCCAGCTGGAAGGTGTGGGCGGCCTCGACCGACCGGACGAGGTCGACCCCGGCCCCGCAGCGGGGGCAGGCGTCGCCGGGGACGACCGCGACGTACGAGCCCCACGCGTCGACCTCGAAGTCGCGGCCCAGGGCCACGCCGCTCAGGTGGTGGTCGGCGCGGTTGGCGCCCGTGATCCACGTCCCCGGACGGGCCACGCCGAGATCGGCCACCACGGTGACCCCCGAGCCCTGCTGGCCGACCGGGCCGATGTAGCCCTTGACCAGCGACGGATGGGCGGCGAAGTCGGCCTCCTCGAACAGGCGCCAACCGCCGGGCAGGCGCGCCTCACGGTCGCCGGGCAGGAGCAGCAGCACCGCGTCGCCGTCGGCGTCCACCACGGCCAGGCTCTTCAGGAGCTCGGCGGACGTGACGGCCGGGTCGTCGAAGAACGCCACCACCTCGTCGATGCCGGGGCGGTCGGGGGTGTGGTGCTCGACCGCCGCCGGCAACGCCGGGTCGGGCATGACCGGGTCGGCCAGGCCGCCACGGGCGGCCGCCTCCACGTTGGCGGCGTAGCCGCAGTCCGGGCACCGGACGAAGTGGTCCTCCCCCACCGACGAGGGGACCATGAACTCGTGGTTGACGTCACCGCCGATGGCGCCGGACTCGGCCTCCACCGGGGACACGTCGAGGCCGAGGCGGGCGAAGATCCGCAGGTAGGCCTCGTAGACCACCGCATAGGAGGCCTGCATGGCCTCCTTGTCGACGTCGAACGAGTAGGCGTCGGCCATGATGAGCTCGCGGGTCCGCAGCAGCCCGAAGCGGGGGCGGGCCTCGTCCCGGAACTTGACCTGGACCTGGTACACGGTGAGCGGCAGCTGCCGGTACGAGTCGACCTCTGCGCCCACCGTGACGGTCACGACCTCCTCGTGGGTCGGTCCGAGCACGAACGAGCCGCCCCGGCCCTCCACCTGCATGGCCGGCAGGGCGTCGCTGCCGAACATGGCGGCCCGGCCGCTCTGCTGCCAGAGCTCGAGGGGATGGAGGGCGGGCAGGAGCAGCTCCTGGCAGCCCGCCGCGTCCAGCTCCTCGCGGATGATCGACTCGATGTTGTGCAGCACCCGCAGCCCGAGCGGCAGGAACGCGTAGACGCCGGAGGCCAGTCGGCGGATGAATCCGCCCCGCACGAGGAGCTGGTGGCTGGCCACCTCGGCGTCGGCCGGGGCCTCGCGCAGGGTACGGACGAGCAGGCGGGACATGCGCATGGGGGGAGATCCTACCGGTGGCGTACCGGACCTCCCGATCCGCCACGGCCCGTCACGCGGCGACGCCGTCGGCCCGGACGCCGGGCGGCACCGGCGGCGACCACCCCGGGACCGCTCAGGCGACGGGCGCGGCCTCGTCGCCGAAGCGCTTGCGGATGAGCTCCACCTTCGACTCGGACGCATTGGCGTCGGCGCCCTTGGCGTCGAGCAGCTCGCGGCGGTCGGCCTCTGCCTCGGCCTCGGCGCCGGCGTCGGCGGCGGCCAGCCGGGCCTCGACCCCCTCGGCCACCAGGCGCTCGGCCTCGGCCACCAGCGCCTCGACCATCTCGTCCTCGGGGACGACCCGGACGATCTTGCCCTTGATGAACAGGTGGCCCCGCTTCCGGCCGGCCGCGATCCCGAGGTCGGCCTCGCGGGCCTCGCCCGGTCCGTTCACCACACAGCCCATGACCGCCACCTGGATGGGCAGGTTCCGGTCGCTCAGGGCGTCCTGGGCCGCCTGGGCCACGGCGATGACGTCGATCTCGGAGCGACCGCAGCTCGGACAGGCGATCAGGTCCAGGCCCTTGCGCTCGCGGAGACCGAGGGCCTCGAGCAGCTGGCGGCCGGCCCGGGCCTCCTCGACCGGGTCGGCGGTCAGCGAGTAGCGGATGGTGTCGCCGATACCCTCGGCCAACAGGGTGGCGATGCCGGCCGTCCCCTTGAGCAGGCCGGCGGGCGGTGGACCCGCCTCGGTCACGCCGAGGTGGAGGGGGTGGTCGAACGTCTCCGAGGCCAGCCGGTAGGACTCGATCATGAGCGGCACCGACGAGGCCTTCACGGAGATCTTGACGTCCTCGAAGTCGACCTCGGCGAAGTAGGCGAGTTCCATGCGGGCCGACTCGACCAGCGCCTCGGGCGTCGCCCCGCCGTACTTCTTGTACAGGTTCGGGTGCAGCGACCCCGCGTTGACGCCGATCCGGATCGGCACGCCGCGGTCCTTGGCCTCGGCCGCCACCAGCTTGATCTCGTGGGGCTTGCGCAGGTTGCCGGGGTTGAGCCGCAGGCCCTGGACGCCGGCCTCGAGGGCGGCCAGCGCCATCTCCACATGGAAGTGGATGTCGGCGATGATCGGCACCGGCGACCGCGGCACGATGCGGGCCAGCCCCTCGGCCGCCTCCTCCTCGTTGCAGGTGCACCGCACCAGGTCGGCGCCGGCGGCGGCCAGGGCGTAGACCTGGGTGAGGGTGGCCTCGACGTCGGCCGTCTTGGTCGTCGTCATCGACTGGACGGTCACCGGGGCCCCACCGCCGATCGGCACGTCGCCCACCTGGATACGCCGGGTGGCCCGGCGCTCGGTCAAGCTGCCTCGGGGGTGTGGCATGCCCACGATCCTACCGGCGGGACCGCCGGCAACCGGCCCGCGACGGCCGGTCGTGGCCCACGGTGCGGGCAACGTTCCGGCCACCCGTCAGCCGAACGGGTTGGCCGCCGGGTGCAGCAGGTCGGTCAGCAGCGAGGTGGCGAACAGGATGCCGAGGAAGGCGACCATGGCCCACGTGTAGGGCAGGAGCTTGGTCACGTCGGCGTGGTACCGCACCTTGGACCGGCCGGTCCGGATCTTCTCGTAGACGGCGATGGCCACGTGGCCGCCGTCGAGGGGCAGCATCGGGAACAGGTTGAAGATGCCGACGAACAGGTTGATCGAGATCAGGATGATGAGCAGGTCGCCCACCCCGGCGTGCACGGCGTCCTTGGCCGTCTGCACCGCCCCCACGACCGACGACACCCGGGTCCCGTCGGCCGCGGCCTGATTGGCCGCCTTGGCGCTCGTCACCTCGCCGAAGCGCTGCACCGTGGCCGAGGGCGAGAAGAGGTGCGCCACCCCCACCACCGATGACCAGGTGAAGCGCACGAGGTCGCTGCCGGTGTGGGCGAGGGCGACCAGCGGCGCCTGGCGCTCGGTCGGCGAGCCCAGGCTGACGCCGACGACCCCGAACGGCGCGGTGCCCGCGGGCGGTGTCACACCCGCCTCGTGGGCGGTACGCCCGTCGGCCGGCGTCACCACCACCGTCCGGTCGACGCCGTCCCGAGACACCACGAGGGTCACCGGCCGGTCGGGATGGGACTTGGCGGCGTTGATGAAGACGTCGGCGTCGCCCGTGACGGCCTTGCCGTCCACCGAGACGATGACGTCGCCCGTGCGCAGTCCGGCCACCTGACCCGGCCCCGGTCGACCGGCGATGGGCACGAACTGCTGGACCTGCACCTTGTTGTCGTTGGGCAGGCCGACCCAGGCGATCAGCACCCACAGCAGCACGAAGGCCATGAGGAAGTGCATGGCCGACCCGGCCACCGCCACCAGCAGCCGCGAGTGGAAGGGCTGCTGCCGGTAGGTCCGGGCCTCGTCCTCGGGCGGCACCTCCTCGAGGTTGGTCATGCCCGGGATCTTCACGTACCCGCCGAGGGGGAACGCCTTGACGCCGTACTCCGTCTCCCCCCGCCGGAAGGACCACAGGCGCGGGCCGAACCCGAGGAAGTACTCGGTCACCTTCATGTGGCCGCGCTTGGCCGCCAGGAAGTGCCCCAGCTCGTGGACCATGATCATGACGACCAGACAGGCGATCACGATGAGCAGATCCATCTGCCCGGTCACCACCGACAGGACGACCACGCCGGCGACCACGGCCAGCAGCTCGGCCAGTGAGCGGGCCGGCGACTTGGCCCGTCCGGCGGCGCCGTCCTCGGGACCGTCGGGGGCAAGGTCGGGTGCGCCACCCCCGACCGGGGCGTCGAGCAGGCTCACGGTGCCGTCCTCCGGGCCACCACCGACGCGGCCAGGCGGCGGCCGGTGGCGTCGGCGTCCAGCACGTCCTCGACCGTGCGGCTCCCGGTCGGCCCGGACTCGTACCCGTCGAGCGTCTCGGCCACCACGTCGGCGATGGCCGCCCAGCCAATCCGACCGGCCAGGAACGCCTCGACCGCCACCTCGTTGGCGGCGTTGAGCCACGCGGGGGCCAGGTCGCCGGCCCGGCCGGCCCGGTAGGCGAGGTCCAGGCAGCGGAAGGTGGCCCGGTCGGGCGTCTCGAACTCCAGGAGGGACAGCTCGGCCCAGTCGATGGCGCCGAACGGCGACGGCAGGCGGTCCGGGTAGGCCAGGGCGTACCCGATCGGCAGGCGCATGTCCGGCAGCGACAGCTGGGCCACCACCGCGCCGTCCACGAACTCGACCATGGAGTGGACGACGGACTGGGGGTGGACGACCACGTCGATGGCGTCGTAGGGCACGCCGAACAGCTCGTGGGCCTCGATGACCTCCAGCCCCTTGTTCATGAGGGTGGACGAGTCCACGGTGATCTTCGGCCCCATCGACCACGTCGGATGGGCGAGCGCCTCCTCGACGTCCACGTCGGCCAGCTCGTCCGCCTTGCGGCCACGGAACGGGCCCCCGGAGGCGGTCAGGAGGAGGCGGGCCACGTCCTCACGCCGTCCCGACCGGAGGCACTGGTGGACGGCGCAGTGCTCGGAGTCGACCGGCAGGATCTCCGCCCCGGGGGTACTGCGCACGGCGGCCACGACCGGCGCACCGGCGATGATCGACTCCTTGTTGGCCAGGGCCAGCCGGCGGCCGGCCTCGAGTGCGGCGAGGGTCACCGGCAGCCCGGCGAACCCGACCACCCCGTTGACGACCACGTCGGCCAGGGTGGCGATGGCGGCCAGACCGTCCGGCCCGGCCAGGACCTCGGTGCCGGCGGGCAGGCGACCGGCCAGCTCGCCGGCCAGGGTGGCGTCGCCGATGGCGACGACCTCGGGGTGCACGGCCGACGCCTGGTCGACCAGGGCGTCCACCGAGCGCTGGGCGCCGAGGGCGACGACCCGGAAGCGTCCGGGGTCCCGGGCCACCACGTCGAGCGTCTGGGTGCCGATCGAGCCGGTCGACCCGACCACGCTCACGGTGGTCTGCCCGTACGCGGGCCCGCTGGTCGGGGTCCCGCCGTGGGGCGCACCGGTGGCGCGCGACGTGTCCCCAGGGGGTCCGGGCGGCGGGGTCATCCCTCCAGCCTGCCCGAAGTTCACCCGATGTTGAGCGCGCGCACCAGGTAGTACGTGGCGGGCAGGACGAAGATCAGGGCGTCGACCCGGTCGAGCACCCCTCCGTGGCCGGGCAGGACCGTGCCCATGTCCTTCAGCTTCAGGTCCCGCTTGAGCAGCGACTCGCACAGGTCGCCGAGCGGGGCGACCACGGCCACGACGACCCCGAGGAGGGCGGCGTTGGCCGGCGACCAGGGGTGGATGGCGCCGACGACCACCGTCGAGACCAGGATCGAGGCCAGGGCGCCGCCGGCCAGGCCCTCCCACGTCTTGTTGGGGCTCACGTTGGGGGCCAGCTGCCGGCTCCCGATCCAGCGGCCGATCACGAGGGCGCCGACATCGTTCGCCACGGTGGCGATGATGGCCCCGAGCAGGAAGGCGATGCCGTGGCGGTCGGGGAAGAGGGCCGGGCACAGCAGCATCCCGGCGAAGGCGCCGAGGAGGCCCACCCACCCCACCACCAGCAGCGTCGAGGCGGTGCCGGCCACGGCCGAGCCCCGCTCCACCCCGAAGAGGTACCAGAGCAGGGTGAAGGCCACGATGAGCACCAGGACCAGCGGGATGGCGGCGATGCCCTTGTTGTAGGCGCCGAGCATCATCGAGACGGTGCCGACCAGCCCGAGCAGGGTGGCCGGGCGCCATCCGGCCCGTTTGAGGACGGCGAAGGCCTCGCCGGCGGCGCAGGTGACGACGATGAGGCAGAGGATGACCGACGTGACGGTGCCGACCTTGAAGGCGGCCAACGCGATCACGGCGGCGGCCACCCCGGTGCCCACCCGGAGCCCGGTGCTGCCCCCGACCTCCTCGCCGCGGGGGCGCTCCTTGACCGGCTCGGGCGGCCCGCCGCCGGTCGATTCCGGCGTGTAGTTGGCGCTCGAGCGCAGCGGACGCCCGCCCGACCGCGAGGCACGCGACCGGCGACGGGGTCGGGCGGCGACCTCCTCGTCCTCGATCGGCTCCTCGGCCAGCACGGGCTCCGGCGCCGACTCCTCGGCGGCCCGGTCGGCGGCGGCCAGGCTGGCCAGTCCGGCCTTGCGGCGCCCGGCGCCGGGCACGGCGGCGACCGAGGCACCGGGCGGTTCGGCGGCCAGCGGCTCGACGGCCGGGGCGACGTCCTCGTCGGGCCGCTTGGCGGTCAGGCGGGCCGGCAGCAGGCCGGAGCGCCGGGCCCGTCCCACCCGGGGGGTGCCCGACGGCCGTTCGGCGTCGGCGTCGTCGCGGGGTACCTCGGTGGCGCCGGCGGCCGGCGGCTGGGCGTCGACATTCGGACCGAGGGCCGCGGCGGCTGCGCCGGCGGCCACGGCCGGGTGCTCGCCGGTTGGCTCGTCCCCTGCGCCGGGGCCGGCGTCGGCCGAGGCGATGTCGGCGAGCGAGTACACGGAGGTGGCGTCGGTGGCGGGCGGGGCGACCGGGTCCCGGGTCAACGGGTCCCGGGGGACGTCGGTGCGGGCGGGCGGCGGGACGGCCTCGACCTCCTCGGTCACCGGGTCGTGGGCGGCGGCGGGACCCGGCTGGCCGGGCCGCACCGACTCGAGGTCGAACTCCCACGGGCGCTCGACCTCGTCGACGCCCCCGGTCTCGTCGAGGGCCCCGAGCGAGGCCTGCTCGTCGCCGAACATGGAGGGTTCGAACTTCTCCTCGTGCGCCGTCCAGTCGGCGTCGTCCTCGCGCCAGGTCGGCGGGAGGATGCCCGTGGACTCGCCGGCGTCACGCGACAGCACGGCCGGCACCTGGCCGGTCGGCGGCTCGGTCCAGTGCGGCAGCTCGGTGGGGGCGGGCGCCGGTGTGGCGGCGTCGGACGCGGGCTCCGGCTCCGGCTCGCGGGTCGGCTCCTCCAGGATGCGGACGGACGAGTGCCCCGAGCTGTCGGGGGTGATGTGGGCCGGGGGGACGACAGGCAGCTCCGAGGTGATCTCGGCGGCCGTCTCGGCGCCGATGATCCGGACCCCGCCGGTGGAGTGGGCGGGAGGCTCGGGACGGGTCGGGCTCCCGTCGGTCACGTCGTCTTCTCCCCTGTCCGGGCCTTGGTCCACGTTGGTTGCTTCCTCCCCAGGAAACGGGCGATCGGGCCGGCCCGTGTCGTCGCCCGGCCGCATCCACGGCCGGTTGTCCTCGCCGGGCCCGCTCCGGGCCCGGTCGTCGTCAGATCTCGAGGAGCTCCTGCTCCTTGTGGGCGAGCAGTCGGTCGATGGCGGCCACGTTGTCCTGTGTGAGCTTGTCGAGGTCCTTCTCTACCCGCTCGAGCTCGTCGGTAGACAGCTCGCCGTCCTTCTGCATGGCCTCGAGCTCCTGGCGGGCGTTGCGGCGTTGGTTGCGCACCGTGACCCGGCCCTCCTCGGCCTTCTGCTTCACGACCTTCACCAGCTCCTTGCGGCGCTGCTCGGTCGGGACCGGGAAGGACAGACGGATCACCGACCCGTCGTTCGAGGGGGTGATGCCCAGGTCGGAGCCCTGGATGGCCTTCTCGATGGCGGCCAGCGAGCTCTTGTCGTAGGGCGAGACCACGAGCAGGCGGGCCTCGGGGACGCTGAAGCCGGCCATCTGGCGCAGCTCCGTGTCGGTGCCGTAGTACTCCACCTTGAGGTGCTCCACGAGGGCGGGGGTGGCCCGCCCCGTGCGGATGGCGCTGAACTCGGACTGGGTGTGCTCCACCGCCTTGCCCATGTGGTCGGAGGCTTCGGACACCACGAGTGCGATCAGGTCGTCATCCATCAGCGGACCAGCGTAGCCATCGCCGTCCGGGCGCACCCGGAATCAGCCGCGACCTGCACGTTCATCGGACCAGGGTCCCGATCGGCTCGCCCCCGAGCGCCTTGCGGATGTTGCCGGGCTCCATCAGGTCGAACACCCGGATCGGGAGCCCGTTGTCCTTGCAGAAGGTGATGGCGGTCAGGTCCATGACCCGCAGGTCCTTGGCCACGACCTCCATGAAGGAGACCTCGTCGTAGCGGGTGGCGTCGGGGTCGACCCGGGGGTCGGCCGTGTAGACACCGTCGACCCCGCCGTGGGTCCCCTTGCAGAGCAGCTCGGCCTCGATCTCGGCGGCCCGCAGGGCGGCCGAGGTGTCGGTGGTGAAGTACGGGTTGCCCATGCCGGCGGCGAAGACGACGACCCGCCCCTTCTCCAGGTGCCGGATGGCCCGTCGCCGGATGTAGGGCTCGGCCACCTCGGCCATCTGGACGGCCGACAGCACCCGGGTGGCCTGGCCGTGGTGCTCCAGTGCGTCCTGGAGCGCCAGGGCGTTGATGACGGTGCCGAGCATGCCCATGATGTCCGACGTGGCCCGGTCCATGCCGGCGCCGGCGCCGGTGGTGCCCCGCCAGATGTTGCCGCCGCCGACCATGACGGCCAGCTCGAGGTCGAGTTCGGCCCGGGTCTCGGCGATCTCCCTGGCCAGCTGCTCGACCGCGGCGGCGTCGATGGTCTCGTCCGAGGCCGACGAGGCCAACGCCTCGCCCGACAGCTTCAGGATGATGCGGGGTCGGTGGCCCACCGTCATTCAGTCGCCGACGACGACCTGGGCGAACTCCGTCACCGTGGCGTCGCCGAGGAGCTTCGCGATGGTCTGCTTCTCGTCCTTGATGAAGGCCTGGTCCACGAGCACCCGCTCCTTGTACCACCCGTTGAGGCGGCCCTCCACCACCTTCGGGAGCGACGCCTCGGGCTTGCCCTCGTTGAGGGCGATCTTCTCGACCGTCTCGCGCTCGGCGGCCACCTCGGCCTCCGGCACCTGGTCGCGGGTGATGTACTGCGGCCGGGCGAAGGCGATGTGGGCGGCGATGTCGTGGGCCAGCTCCTTGCTCCCCCCGGCCACCGCGACGGCGACGGCGTTGACGCCGCGGCCCGCCTGCAGGTGGAGGTACGAGTCGACGGCACCGTCGGCCGGGGCCTCGATGCGGACGACCTGACCCACCGAGATGTTCTCCTTGAGCTTGACCTTCATCGAGTCGAGCTCGTCGGCCCGCTCGGCGACGGCGTCCACGCCCTTGGCGGCCACCAGGTCGGCCAGCTCGTTCACGAAGTTGACGAACTCGTCCGACTTGGCCACGAAGTCCGTCTCCGAGCGGAGCTGGACGATGGCCACGACGTTGTCGGCCGTGCCGATGGCGACGGCGCCCTCGGCGGCCTCACGGTCGGCGCGCTTGGCTTGGCTGGCCAGGCCCTTCTCGCGCAGCCAGGTCACGGCCTTGTCCATGTCGCCGTCGTTCTCCTCGAGGCCGCGCTTGGCGTCGAGCATCCCGACGCCGGTCAGCTGACGCAGCTTCTGGACGTCCTTGGCGGTGAATGCGGACACGGTCAGACCTCCTCGGTCGAAGTGGCGGGAGCCTCGGCGGCAGGGGCCGGGGTCTCGGCGGGAGCGGCCGCAGGTACGGCAGCCTCGGCGGTAGGGGCGGGAGCTGCCGGCGCGGCAGGGGCCTCAGCGGCGGGGGCTGCGGGAGCCTCAGCAGCAGGGGCCTCAGCGGCGGGGGCTGCGGGAGCCGGAGCGGCAGGGGCCTCAGCGGCGGGGGCAGCGGCAGGTGCGGCCGGCGCGGCCGGCGCGGCCGGAGCCTCGGCGGCAGGCGTCGCCGGGGCCTTGGGCGCCGGGGCCGGACGGTTCTGGGCGATGAAGCGCCCCTCGGTCACGGCGTCGGCCACCACGCGGCACAGCAGCGCACCGGAGCGGATGGCGTCGTCGTTCCCGGGGATGACATGGGTGATCACGTCGGGGTCGCAGTTGGTGTCGACCACGGCCACGACCGGAAGGCCCAGCTTGTTGGCCTCGGTGACGGCGATGTGCTCCTTCTTCGTGTCGATCACGAAGATGGCGTCCGGCAGCTTGTCGAGGCCCCGGATGCCGCCCAGGTTGCGCTGGAGCTTCTCGAGCTCGCGGGTGTGGCGCAGGGCCTCCTTCTTGGGCATGGCGTCGAAGTCGCCAGCCTTCTGCATGGCCTCGAATTCCTTCATCCGCTTGACCCGGGTGGAGACGGTCTGGAAGTTGGTGAGCATGCCGCCCAGCCAGCGCTCGTTCACGTAGGGCATGCCGCAGGCCTCGGCGTAGACGGCCACGGGGCCCTGCGTCTGCTTCTTGGTGCCCACGAAGAGGATGGTGCCGCCGCCGGCGACGAGGTCCCGGACGTAGCCGTAGGACTCCTCGATCCCCTTCATCGTCTGCTCGAGGTCGATGAGGTAGATGCCGTTGCGCTCACCGAGGATGAACCGGCGCATCTTGGGGTTCCACCGACGGGTCTGGTGCCCGAAGTGGACGCCCGCGCCCAACAGCTGCTTCATGGTGACGACGGCCATATGACTGCTCCTTGACGGTTGGTCGACCCGGCTGCAGCACCCCGTCAGACGGGGCGACCGTGAACGCGGCCGGGTGAGGTAGGTGATGCTCGGTCGTCCCACCGGTCGGCGGGACCTCGCCATGCTAGTCGGCGTGGTGTCGGGTCTCCACCCGGGGTGGGCGCCGACGGGCGACCCGCGTCGACCCTCGCGGGTCGGATGCCTCGGGTTGGCCGGTCAGCGTACGGCGGCCGGCGAGGGCACCTTGGCGCCGAGCGACCGGCCGGCGCCCTCGGGGCGGTCGGCCAGCTTCGCTCGGAGCTGGAGGACGGCCTTGGTGTGGATCTGACACACACGGCTCTCGGTCACACCCAGGATGTCGCCGATCTCGGCCAGGGTGAGGCCCTCGTAGTAGTAGAGGGTGAGGACCGTCTTCTCGCGGTCGCCCATCTCGCTGACGGCCTTCACCAGCGCCTCCTTGGTCTCCTTGACCTCGAAGGTGTCCATCGGCCCGGCGGTGGCGTCAGGCAGGGTCTCCCCCAGCGTGGAGCGGTCCGAGTGGTCGCCGCCACGGAACACCTCGTCCAGGGCAACGACACCGACGAAGGAGATCTTCCGGAGTGCGGTCTGGAATTCCTCGGGGGTCATCTCGAGGTCCTCCGCCACCTCCTCGTCGGTGGGCGTGCGGTGCAGGCTGGCCTCCAGCTTGGAGTACGACTGCTCGACAGCGCGGGCCTTGGCCCGGACGGAGCGGGGGACCCAGTCGATGGACCGCAGCTCGTCGATGATGGCCCCCTTGATCCGGGGCACGGCATACGTCTCGAACTTGATGTTCCGGGCCGGCTCGAATCGCTCGATGGCATCGATGAGCCCGATGATCCCGTAACTGGCCAGGTCGGCCTCGTCCACGTGGCGGGGCAGACCGACGGACACGCGGCCGGCGACGTACTTGACGACGGGGGCGTAGTGCACGATCAGCTGATCGCGCAGTGCCTTCGCGCCCGACTTCTTGTACTCGGCCCAGAGCGAGTCGATTCCGTGCCCCGCCGAATCCAGTTGCGTCGCCAATTGTCCCCTTAGGCCCGTGGATGCGTCCCGGAGTACACCGCACGCAGGCGCTCCTTGCTGACATGAGTGTAGACCTGTGTCGTCTGGAGACTGGCATGCCCCAGCAATTCCTGCACCACGCGCAGGTCCGCACCCCCGTCCAACAGGTGGGTGGCGAAGGTGTGCCGGAGGGCGTGGGGGTGGGTCGGCACGGGCGATCGGCGGTCCAGGATCCGCCGGACGTCCCGGGGGCCCAGCCGGTTGCCCCGGCGGTTCACGAAGAGCGCTCCGCCCGGCGAGTCGGCCGTCATCATGGCCGCACGGGGCCCGTCCAGCCACGTCCGGACCGCATCGGCGCAGGTCGCGTGCACCAGCACCTGGCGTTGCTTGTCGCCCTTGCCGGTCACCGTGACCACCCCGCGGTCGAGCTGGAGGTCGTCCACGTCGAGCCCGCAGAGCTCGGCCACCCGCATGCCGCTGCCGTAGAGGAGCTCGAGCACGGCGTCGTCGCGGGCGTCCCGGGCGGCGTCGGCCGGGGTCGGCTCCCGGCCGGTCGGCCCGTCAGCCCCCGCCGGCCCGCTGTCGGGGCGCGCACCCTGGGATCGGGGCCCGAGGAGCCGGTCGAGATCGGCCTGGCCCAGCACCCGGGGCAGCCGGGAGTCGGGAGAGGGGGCCGAGAGCCGCACCGAGGGGTCGGCCGCCACCAGGCCCCGCCGGGCGCACCAGGAGAAGTACGACCGCATCGAGGCGGCCGTGCGGGAGATGGTGGCCTTGGCGTAGCGCCGGGTGGCCAGGAACGCCAGGTACCGGCGGAGGGTGATCCTGTCGACGTCCGCCGGGCCCCCGGCGCCGCCGCGCTCGGCCCAGGCGGCGAAGCGCTCGATGTCGGACGCATAGGCGCGCACGGTGTCCGGGGACAGACCGGCGACCGACCGGCGATAGGCCTCGATCTCCCAGTCCACGCTCCGAGCGTACCGGTGGGCACCCCCCGTCCCGGCGGACCTCCCCCGCCACCTGGGCCGTCGCGGACCGATGATCCCGCGACCGCCGCCAGTGAGGGCTATCGTCTGCCCGAGCACCGGCGGGAGCGTCAGTGGAGGGGACGCCGCGACCGTCCGGTGCACGCAGGACCGAGCACGCAGCACCGCACCGACCAGGCCCCGGCGATCGCCGGGGCACCGTCCAAAGGGGGACCATGACTGACCGCATCGACCGCCGTTCGTTCCTCGCCAAGGGTGCCGTCGCCGGGGCCGGCATCGCCGCCGGCAGCGTGCTCGCCGCCTGCGGCAGCTCGGGCTCCAGCTCCAGCTCGACGACCTCCGGCGGCGGAGGGTCCACCGGCTCCCACCCCAACGGCATCTCGTCGGCCACCCCGAAGACGGGCGGCTCGTTGACGTTCGGCGTGGACGCCGAGGAGAAGGGCTTCTCCCCCACCCAGGGCACGTTCGACGAGGTCGGGATCATGTACGCCCGCACCGTCTTCGACACGCTGATGATCCTCGACGCCAGCGGGGTCCCCCAGCCCAACCTGGCCGAGTCGGTGACCTCCAACTCGGACGGCACGGTGTGGACCATCACCATGCGGCCGAACCTCAAGTTCCACAACGGGGCCGCCTGCGACGCCGCCGCCGTCGTGGCCAACCTGGTGGCCCACCAGAAGTCGCTGCTGACCGGCCCCGCCCTGACCCCGGTGCAGTCGATCGTGGCCACCAGTGCCCTCGTGGTCACGGTGACCATGAAGACGCCGTGGGTACCGTTCAACTACTACCTGTGCGGCGGCATCGGCAGCCAGTTCGCCTTCGTGGCCGAGCCCAACTGGCTGGCCAGCGGCAGCCAGACCAACCCGGTGGGCACCGGCCCCTTCATCTTCCAGGAGTGGGTCCCGAACAGCCACTTCACGGCCACCCGGAACCCGAACTACTGGCGCAAGGGG
>Ga0265327_10001185_pt1 | contig 35331 bp, 28 predicted proteins | sample 41621metaG_FD_202089 | JGI IMG/M metagenome (GOLD analysis project Ga0265327, IMG submission 202089) | Rhizosphere microbial communities from Carex aquatilis grown in University of Washington, Seatle, WA, United States - 4-16-21 metaG | ecosystem: Host-associated > Plants > Roots > Rhizosphere...
CGCCGGGATGAGCGGGTGGAGGGGTATGGGGTCTAGCTATCGCTTGTTCCTGAGGAAGGCCTTGGCGTCCTTGGCGAGGCCCGCGGCGGCTTCGTCGGGCGAGGCGTCGGCCTGGAAGGGCAGTTCGCCGGCGACGCCGCGGATGGCCAGCCACAGCACGCGGCTGAACTGGGGCAGGAGGCGCAGCGGCCGGCGCTTGGCGTCGGTGACGTCCCAGCCGGCGTCCTCGAAGGGGAAGATCTGCTGGGCCGGCGCCTTGGCGTCGATGTGGTCCCAGCCGGGCGGATCGTCCACGGCGTCGGCCTCGTCCGGGGTGAGGCCGAAGTTGGCGCGGGCGACGGCGTCGATCTCCGGGAACTCGGCCCGGGCGTCGGGATCGGCCATGCGCGGCTTCATCACCGCCTGGCGCTCCAGCTCGTCCACGCCGGGCAGGTCGATCAGGCGGCGAAGGCGGGGGCGGTCGGTCATGGCTGGCCCCTCCTAGGCCGTGAACAGCGCCACGTGGGCGGAGTCGAAATATTCGTCCAGCCGGGTGATGCGCCCGCCGGCAACCTGGCAGATCACGCAGGCGGCCAGCTCGCGCCGCGCCCCGTCGCGGCGGACGGCGCGCAGGACGTGCTGCTGCACGAAGCCGCCGGGAAAGACGCTGAGGCGCCGGTCCTCGTAGCGCCGCTCCGGAAAGCCGCGGACCAGGCCGGAGAGGACTTTGAGGTTCTCCGCCTTGCCGGTCGCCAGGCCGTCGGTGTTGTGCCAGACGGCGACGTCCGGCGCATAGCAGTCGCCCACCGCCTCGACGTCGCCGCGCTCGATGGCGTCGAAGAAGCGGGCGGCCAGGGCGGCGATGGCGTCGGTCATGGGCGTCTCCGGAACGTCAGCGGGCGCACTGGACGTCCATTCGCGGGCCGCGTCCAGGCCCCCAGGGGCGGGCGCGCGCGGCGGGGGACAATCACGGCTGGGCCCCCTCCCCCGCCCCTTCCCCCGTCCCTTCCCCTGCCAGGGCCGCCTCCACCCGCCGGTCGGGGACCAGCCACATCAGGGCGCCGGCCAGGTAGAGCAGGTCGGCGATCAGCGGGCTGACGAACGACAGGCCGACGCCGGCGAGATAGACCGCCGGCGAAATCTTGCCCTTGAGGTCGGCGCCCAGGGCCCGGCGCAGGGGCGAGTCCGGCCCCTGGCTGCGGATGATCGCCGCCTGCATCAGCGGCCAGGCGATGGCCGGCATCAACAGCGAGACGCCGTAGAGCGCCGTGGGCAGCGGGGCGTTGTGGTTCTCGCCCATCCAGGCGGTGGCGAAGGGGATCAGCGACAGCCAGAACAGCAGGTGCAGATTGGCCCACAGGATCGCCCCGTCGACCCGCTCCACCAGCTGGAAGAAGTGGTGGTGGTTGTTCCAGTAGATGGCCACGTAGACGAAGCTGAGCGCATAGCTGAGGAACACCGGCCACAGGGCGCTGAGCGCCGCCAGGTCGGCCCCGTGCGGCGGCTTCATCTCCAGCACCATGATGGTGATGATCACCGCCAGCACGCCGTCGGTGAAGGCGGTGAGCCGCTCGCGGGTCATGACGGGGAGAGGACCGGGGGGCGGTGGGGGGCCGGCATGGAATCGCTCGCGAGGAGTGGGCGGGGGTGACGAGGATGGCGCCGTTGGGGGGCGGGGACGAGGGGTGACGGCGGGGGGACGGCGGCGCGTGAAAGTTCTGTCACCGCGAATGCCAACTCGCCGTAAATCACCGTTGATACGGTGGGTTGGGGCGGCGCCTGGCGGGGCGCTGAGGCGAGGTTGACGGGCGGGCGGGTGGCGGCGGCGGGCAGGGGCGGGGGGGGTCCGGGAGGCGGCGGAAGAACCGGAACATTCTGGGAACATTCGCGGGGACGTCAAGGCTGGGCGCGCGGATACAAGAAACGTCTAGTTCGCGCCAGGAGCCGACCTCGGACCAGTTCCAGAAACGCGCCCCCGTCCTGACCCCGAGGCCACGCGCTCGCGCCTGCCGATCCATGGTGGCCCGGCTAAGCTGCAGGACTTCACCGGCCGCACAAGGGGACCTGCCCCCGGACACGCGTTGCGACGGCGCCGGCGGGATGCGACGCCCTGGTTCAAGTTCCGTTGGCGACTGAAACAATCCCGCCATCCACGGTGAGCGTGGATCCGATCACATAGTCTCCTGTTTGGGCAGCCAGGAAGATGGCCGCGCCGGCCATGTCCTCCGGCCGTCCCAGCCTCGCATACGGTATCTGGCGTGCGACCTCCTCGCCGTGGTCCCGGGCCAGGGTGTTCATCTCGGAGGCGAAGGCGCCGGGGCAGATCGCCGTGACGGCGATGTTGTCCTGGATCAACCTGGCGGCCATGCGCCGCGTGAGGTGGACAAGGCCCGCCTTGGAGGCGTGGTAGGAATAGGTCTCCCGGGTGTTTGGACGCAACGCATCGACTGAGGCGATGTTGATGACCTTGGCGGGGCGCTCGAAGGTCCCCGCCGCCTTCAGCGCGCCGTGCATGGCCTGGGTCAGGAAGAACGGGGATTTGACGTTCAGGTCCATGACCTTGTCCCAGCCGTTCTCCGGGAAATCATCAAACGGCGCGAGCCACGCCGCGCCGGCGTTGTTCACCAGGATGTCGAGCCGGCCTCCTTCACGCTCGCCAATCTCCGCCGCCAGGGCCCGGCAGCCCTCCACGGTGGAAACATCCATTGGGATGGAGAGGCACTGGCCGCCTGCCTGCCGCGAGAGTTCATCGGCGGCGGCGGCGCAAGGCGCGGCGTGGCGCGCGGAGATGTAGACGCGCGCACAGCCGGCGACCAGGAACCCCTCGGCAATCATCCGGCCGATGCCGCGCGAGCCACCAGTCACCAGGGCCACCCGGCCCTGGAGCGAGAACATGTCCATTCGCATGGGAGCACCTGTGGTCTGAAGGCGTGTCCAGAGAAATCCGCCGCGCATGGGCGACGCCGCCGCGCCCGGCCCCAAGGAGCCGGAGAGCCAGCGAGCCGGGGACGGCGAGCGGTCAGTCGAGGAACTGGCCGATCTGCCGGACAGCCTGATCGGCCTCCGCGATCTCCGGCAGGAAGAGTTGGAAGACGTGTGGCTGGCCGGGCCAGACGCCCAGCATCACCGGCCGCGCGGCATTCCAGAGCCGGCGCGCGAAGGCGACGCTCATGTCGCGCAGGTATTCGTCGGCCGAGGCCTGGATCAGGGTGGGCGGGAAACGTGCGATAACGGCCTCCGGCGCCGCCAGAGGCGAGACCAGAGGATCGTCGGCCGTCCCGCCAGGAGGCAGGTATGCCGCCGTCACCGCGGCGATGCCCTGCGGCGTGCACACCGGATCGTCGACGCCTTCGGCTGCCGCGGGGCGGCGCGCGTCGATCAGCGGTGAGATCAGCACCACCTGGGATGGACCGCGGGCGCCCTCCATCAGGGCCTTGACCGTCACCGCGCCCGCCAGGTTGCCGCCCGCGGAGTCGCCCAGGACGGCGACAGACGAGGCTTCGCCCGGCCCCTCCGGGCCGTTTCCCCAGATGGCGTCGAGGGCCGCGGCGCAGTCGTCGAGCCCCGCCGGAAAGGCGTGCTCCGGCGCCAACCGATAGTCGACGGCGAAGGTCGCGCGGCCACTGACCCCCGCGATCGCATCGACGAGCTGGCGGTGGGTGGACGGCGAACCACCGATCCAGCCGCCACCGTGCAGGTAGAGGTTCCGCCGTCGCGGGTCGTGCCCCTCCGGGATGAACCACTCCCCCGCAACACCCCCGAGGGTCGTCGGACCAGGCTGACGGGTGCGATAGAGTCGCGCCGCGCCGGTCTCGCTGTAGTCGCCCATCGTCAGGCGGATCTGCTGATGGGTCGTGGGCAGCGCCCCCGCGCGGGCCACCAGGGCGGCAAGGTACAGCTTGACGGCATTGGGACCGGCCGGGACGGCCGGCGGCATGGTGTCTGATGTCACGTCGAGGATCCTTGTGCAGGGGAAGGCGAACCGGGGAAGAAAGCCGACTTGGAATGGCCAACAGGGAGGAAGGCTGCGGGAAGACCGGAAGGGCTAGAATCGGCGGCGCAGGGAAATGGCGACCTCGCGACCCGGATCCAGGGCCCCGAGGGCCGCCGAATTGAGAAGCGCCGAGACCACCTGGACGCGGGAAAGCACCGTCGCGTCCGTGATGTTCCGCGCGAAGACCTCCGCCTGCCAGGCGCGGTCCGCGCTGACGTAGGTTAGGGAAAGGTCGCCGCGCGAAACCGCATGCTGGGAGGAGACCGGGATGTTGAACTCGCTGAAGAACACGCGGTCCTTCCAGTAGTAGCGTCCTCCCAGGGTCAGCTCGCCGGGTATCCCGACCGGCAGGCGATAGTAGGCCCCAAGGCTGACGCTGCTGCGCGGCGCACCCGGCAGGTAATGACCCGCCAGATCGAGCATGCCGAGAGCCGGGCGTGCGGAGTCGATGCTGAAGAACTTCTGGAACCGGGCGTCCAGGTAGGTCGCCATGAGCTCCAGCCGCAGGCGCGGGGTCGGCAGGGCGATCACCTGCGCCTCAACGCCGTTGATACGCGCCTGCGCGGCATTGGTGACGATGGACGAGGCGCCCACGACCTGGTTCACCTGCAGGTCGTTGTAGTCCATGTGATAGGCGGCCAAGTCGGCCTCGAGTCGCCGCTCGAAGTACAGCCCCTTCAACCCCACCTCGACACTGCCGTCGGTCTCTGGACGGAACGGCGGCGCGAGGCTGCCCGCGGAGAAACCGCCGCCCTTGAAGCCCGTGGAATACTTCGCGTAGGCGTTGACCGTCGGCGTGATCTGATAGGAGCCGCCCACCTCGTAGGTCACCCGCGCCCAGCTCGCGCCATGGGTCAGAGCCACGCCGCCGTTGATGAAGTTGTTGGCCTCCGTGATCGTCTTGGAGTCGTGGGTGTATCGCACCCCCGCAAACAGCTTGGCCTTGTCGGTCAGGGCGTAGTCGCCGTGCGCGAAGACGGCGTAGGAGGTCGTGCCGAGGCTGGACGGTTGGATGACCGCGGCGTCGAGATAGGAGATCGGGACGGTGAAGTTCTCGTCCGAGCGCTGGTAGAAGACGTTGGCGCCGACCACGTAGTCGAACCGCCCGCCTGTGCGGGACGCCCAGAGCACCTCGCCATAGGCTTGGTGCGCGCGCTCGTAGACCTGGGTATTGGTGAAGTCGAGCGAGGTCCCGTCACCGTCCGTGTTGGTGTCAGCGCGGGTCGTGTCGTAGGCGGCCACGGCCTTGAGGGACCCGACGTCGGCGCGCCATTCCAGATTGATCCTGCCCCCCACGAACGAGCCGTCCCGGAGGGTCTGGTTGGCGACGCCCTGGCGAGCGGCCGAGCTGGAGACCACGACGTTGGCGGGGTTGACGCCCAGGAGGGCCGCGTCGGCGGCCGCGACCTGGGCCGGCGACAGGGTGATCGTGGCGCCCGACGGGGTGACCGCCGGCGCTCCCAGGAGGTAGATCGCCTGGCCACGGTCGTGGTCGAAGTCGTAGTCGAGCGCGAAGCCGACGGTCAGGCGCTCGGTCGGGCGCGCCTGGATCTGCGCGCGCAGGGCGTAGCCGTCCTGCCCGTCGAGACGCCCGCGGGCGCCGGGCGCCAGGTTCGAGGCGTAGCCGCCGTTGTAGTCGCGCCGGAAGCTCAGGCGGCCCAGGAGCGACCCATCGCTGTTCAGCGGACCGTTCACGAACCCGTCCACGTGAGCCTGAAGCGGGTTGAAGCCCAGTTCCGCCCCCAGTTCGGCCGCGAAGCGCGCGCCCGGAGTCTTGGAGATGATGTTCACCGCGCCGCCGGTGGCGTTGCGGCCGAACAGCGTGCCCTGCGGCCCTTTCAGGATCTCGATGTGGTCCACGTCCAGAAAGGCGCTACCGGCCAGGCCGGTCTGCCCCAGGTAGACGCCGTCCAGGTGAAAGGCGACCCCCGGGTCCGTGCCCTGCAGCACCGCGCCGTTGCCGATCCCCCGAATGGTCACGTAGGCGTTGGCGTACTGCGCCGCGAACTCGACCCCCGGGGTCTCGGTGCTGAGGGCGGCCAGGTTGGTCAGCCCCCGCGACTGCAAGGTGGCGCTGTCCACGCTGGTGACGGAGACGGGCGTCTTCAGCAAGCTCGTCGATCGCCGCTGTGCGGTGACCACCACCTCGGTGATCTGGCCGCGAAGGGCCTGGGCCGTCGGATTGGTGTCCGTCGCCGCCGGCGCGGCCTGGGCATAGGCGTGCTGCGCAGCAAGGCAGGCGGCGCAAGAGACGAAGCCCAGCAACTGGGACCTGTTCATTCGTTTCCCCCTTTGGGCGGTCTGAGGCGCCCGTTCTTGTTGGGGGACGATTGATCGGGGGCTGGCCCCGGGTCGAGGACGATATCGGCCCGGGGGCTGACAGTTTCGCTCGATTTTCGCCGCCGGGCGGCCCCGGTCAGACCTCCATGCCCTGGGACAGGTTCCGGATGTGCACGAGCGCGCCGGACGGCTGGACCGTGGGTGAGCGCGTCAAATCGCGCAGTTCGCCGAAGGTGACCCCCGTGGCGGTCTTCACCGCGCGGCGCAGGCTTCGGGCGTCAGAGTACCCGAGCGACAGGGCGGCGTCCTCCGCCCGCCGGCCTTCACTCAGCAGGGGCTCCAGCCGGTGAAGGAGCGCCGCCTTTCTCAGGCTCCGGAAGCTGGCCCCGCCCGCAGAGAGGCGTTTGCGCAGGACAGACACGCTCAGTCCGAGATCGCGGCCCACGTCATCGGCGGAAGCGTCGGCCGTCAGCAACCGGTCATAGACGGCCCTGGACAGCGGACCGCCGACCACGGGACTCCGGGCCGTCGGGTGGTCCACGAAATCCGAGGCCCAGGAGAGGACGGCCGACTCCAGGGGATGTTCATCCCGGCCGGTAAGGCCCTCGGTCATCAGCAGAGCGCGCGGGAAGGCGATCGCCGTGGCTGAGCCGGGCAGGACGGGACAGCGAAGGTACGGGTGGACGCCGTGGAGGTGAGGATGGGCCTGCGGACTGACGAAGTAGTCAAGGCGAAGCCGCCGACCGAGGTAGTAGCTGAGCCAGATGTGGACCGCCATGGCGTAGATTTCTTCGACGATCAGGAACTCCGTCTGCCGTGGATCGTCGATGCCGATGTGGACGATGGCCTGGTCTCCGGCCTCCCTGAGCTGGATCTGGACGCCTGAGCCCGCCAAGTCATAGAAGCGGCAAAGGGTATGGACCGCCGCCTGCAGCCGCGGCGCCGACAGCATGGCCCGCAGCGCCAGGGACGCCGTGCCGATCTGAAGCGGTTTGCGGCCGACGCCGTGCCCCTCGTCCGACGCCGCCCGGATGATCAGCAGGCACATGAGGATCATTTGATCCCCGCTGACTTCGACGCCGGGCAGCAGCCCGTCGCGCGCAGAGCCTATTCCGTATCGGAAGAACAGATCGTCGACGTCGATGCCTTCGCGCGACAGGACCTGCACGCCCTGACCAATCCAGGCGAACTGCATGGTCTGACGACCCGTGGTGAGGTGGGCGCTCTGGTCCACGATCGCTCCGGGAATCCTTGGGGGCGTGAATTCGTTGCCGCCGGTGGTGCAGTGACACCGCCAAATCCGCACACTGTCAACTTCAACGGCGGAAGGGGAACGACGCGCCAGGCTCTGGGATGTCTGGAGGAAGCCCGCGCTGGAAGACGGGATGAAGCGAAGCTAGGTGTCGCCGGTCACACCTCGGGGTCACCGGCTGTCGGACGCCGGGATGTCAGAAGGCGGACCTTCCGAAGGTCGGCGAAGAGCCCTCTCCCGCCCTCGCCTCCCCCCCGGCCCGCCCCCGCAGGGCGGGCGTTCGGCGCGGGAATCGCCTTTGGCGATTCCATGCCGCTGCTGCGCAGCGGCCGCGTCTCACCCCACCAGCTCCCCCACCGCCTCGATCGCCTCGACGAGGCCCATGCGTTCCAGCCGCACCCCCTCCGGCAGGCCTGAGAACAGGCGGGTCGGGGCGGCGGGGTCGAGCATGACGAAGACGCCCTTGTCGTCGGCGCGGCGGATCAGGCGGCCGAAGGCCTGGGCGATGCGGGCGCGGGCCAGGCCGTCGTCGTAGCCCTTGCCGCCGAAGCGCTGGCGGCGGGCCTTGTGCAGGATGTCGGGCCGGGGCCAGGGGACGCGGTCGAAGACAAGCAGGCGCAGGGATCGGCCGGGCACGTCGACGCCGTCGCGCACGGCGTCGGTGCCGAGCAGGCAGGCGTCCTCCTCCGCGCGGAAGATGTCGACCAGGGCGCCGACCTCCAGCGGGTCGACGTGCTGGGCGTAGAGGGCCAGGCCCTTGTCGGCCAGGGGGGCGGCGATGCGCTCGTGCACGGCGCGCAGGCGCCGGATGGCGGTGAAGAGGCCAAGGCCCCCGCCGCCGGCGGCCAGGAACAGCTCGCGCATGGCGGCGCCCACCTGGCGCGGGTCGTCGCGGCCGACGTCGGTGACCACGATGCAGCGGGCGTTGGCGGCGTAGTCGAAGGGCGAGGCCAGGCGCAGGGTCTTGGGCCGCTCGGGCAGGCGCGCGGCGCCGGTGCGCATCTCGGCCAGGGCGAAGGGGTCGTCCAGGGTCTGGTCGGCCAGGGTGGCGCTGGTGACGAGGACGCCGTGGGCGGGGGCGATGACGGCGGCGGTGAGCGGCTCGGTGGGGTCGACCCAGTGGCGGCGGCAGGCGGCGTCGACCACCCGGCCATAGAGGAAGGTGGCGTCGAACCAGTCGACGAAGTCGGGGTCGTCCTCGGCGTCCTCGTCGATGGCGCGCAGCATGGAGCGCCAGGCGGGCAGGATCATGCGGGCGCGTCGATCGAGCCCACGGAGAGCCCCTTCAATTCTTGCGCGCTCGGGGGCGCCGAGGGTGTCGGAGTCTTCGTCGAGGACATCCTCCAGGTGGCGGGCCAGGGCCAGCAGGGGCGCCTCGACCGAGCCCAGGGCGGCGGCGGCGGCGCGGGCGGTGTCGCGCACCAGGTCGATGGCCGGGCGGGCCTGGCACTCCATGCCGACCTCGGACGGGGCGGCGCGGGCGCGAAGCTGTTCCAGGATGGCGACCAGGAAGGCCTCGATGGGGCCCATGGGGCTGACCTCGCCGTTGGGCGGGGCGATGCGGCCGGACCAGCCCTCGCCCGGCAGGGCGGCGGCGGCGCGGACGGCGTCCAGCAGGGCGCGGCGGCTGTCCTCGCGCTCGCCCAGCACCTCCATCAGGCGGGCCTCCAGGCCCCGGCCGCGGCGGCCGCGCCCCTCGGGCCCGCGGATCCAGCGGCGCAGCTCGGCGGCCTCGGCGCCCGAGAGGGCGGCGGCGAAGGCGCTGTCGGCGGCGTCGAACAGGTGGTGGCCTTCGTCGAAGATGATGCGCTTGAGCTGGGTGGTCTCGGCGTCGCCCTTGGAGCCGCGGGCGGCCCGGGCGCCGTCGAAGGCGGCCTGGGTCATCACCAGGGCGTGGTTGGCGATGACGATGTCGGCCCGGCGCGAGGCGCGCACGGCCTTCTCGATGAAGCAGGCGCGGTAGTGGGAACAGCCGGCGTGGACGCATTCGCCGCGGCGGTCGACCAGGTTGCCGGCGCTGGCCTGCAGGGCCGGGGCGACGGCGAAGAGGGTGGGCAGCCAGGCGGGGAAGTCGCCGCCGGTCATGTCGCCGTCGCGGGTGGCGCGCAGCCAGCGGGCGGTGAGGCCGAGACCAATGGTGTCGGCGTTGCCCAGGGCCGAGGAGTTGACCGCGTCCTGATAGTTCAGGAGGCAGAGGTAGTTCTCGCGCCCCTTGCGGACCACGGCCTTTTTCGCGCGCACGGCGGGGTCGGGGAAGACGGCGTGGCTCTCGCGCTCGATCTGGCGCTGCAGGGCGCGGGTGTAGGTGGAGACCCAGACCGCCGGGCCGTTGGTCTCGGCCCACAGGGAGGCCGGGGCCAGGTAGCCCATGGTCTTGCCGACGCCGGTGCCGGCTTCGGCCAGGACCATGCGCGGCTCGCCCTCGCGCTGGCGGGGCTGGAAGGCCTCGGCGGTCTCGGCGGCGAACTCGGCCTGGGTGGGGCGGGCCTCGTCGAGGCCGGCGCGGGCGAGGAGCTCGGCCAGGCGGGCGGCGGCGGCGGCCGGCTCGATGGGCCTGGAGCCGGCTTCGCCCGGCGGGGCCTGGTCCTCCCATTCGGAAAGGCGGCTCCAGACGTCGAGGCCGCCGCCGCGCCAGGGCCGCTCGATCGGCGTGGCGCGCAGGGCGCCGATGAGGGGGGCGGCCCAGGCCCAGCCGGCGCGGCCGAGGGTCTCGGCCTGGGCCAGGGCCTCGGCGCGGGCGTTCTGGCCCCAGGCGCCGGCCTCGGCGATCAGGGCGGCGGCGGCCTGGCGGATGGCGGCGGCCTGCTGGGCCGCGCCGCGGGGCTCCGGCCGGCCGAGGGCCAGGGCCAGGCCCGCGGCGGAGGGGGCGCAGAACTGGGCCGGCCGCACGAAGGCGAACAGCTCCAGCACGTCGAAGATCCGCGCCGAACGCGGCGGGGCGTTGAGGGCCAGGCGCCGGGCGGTCATGGCGGCGTGGGCGACCATCACCGGGGCGCTCTCGAACAGCTCGCGCGCCTGGGGCGGGCGGATGTCGCGGCCGAGGTCGTGGCCGTCGGCGATCGCCGCGCGCGGGCCCGGCAGGACCACCAGGGCCGGGGCGAGGTCGAGAGTCGGGGTGGGCGCGTTCACCGCCCTGAGATAGCGCCTTCGCTCGGAAACAAAAAGGCAACTTCGGCGGCCGGGACATCGCGTCCCAGGCGCCGTCGAACGATTTTGAAACCCTGGGTGTGAGAGGCTCCCGCCGCAAGACGGTCAGAAGGACCCCCAATGCAACCGGTTCAGACGTTCGGCCGGCGCGGCGTGACCGCCGCGGCGCCGCCGCAGGCGCGGTTCCGGCACACGCCGCAACCGGCGGGCCCGTCCCCGTCCTCGTCGCAGGCTTCCGCGGGATCGGCGCTGCCGGGACGCGATCGCAGCTACGACTCGCTGCCGACCCTGGAGAGCCTGGGCTTCACGCCCAGCGCCGGGGCCAGCTATGACTCCAGCTCGATCGTGAGCATGCTGTTCAGCCTGGAGGGCCGGCTGGCGCCGGGGCCTTACCGCCTGATCCGCTTCGCCAGCTATGTGATCTTTCTCAGCATCTTCTGGGGCGTCCTGAAGGGGGTGCTGGCGCAGAAGGGGCCGGGCGGCGACATCGGGGTGATGCTGATGCTGCTGGTGATCGACCTCGGCGCGCTGGGCCTATGGTTCTGGACCACCCTGGCGACGCAGGTGAAGCGCTGGCATGACCGCGGCAAGTCGGGCGTGTGGATGTTCGTCGGCTTCATCCCGCTGATCGGGCCGCTGTGGACCCTGGTCGAGCTGATGTTCCTGGACAGCGAGCCCGGCCCCAACCGCTTCGGCCCCTCGCCCAAGGGCGGGGTGGCGGCGTCGACGGTGTTCGAGGCCTGATCGGGCCGCCCCAGCCGGGCGGCTCGAAACAGAACGGGAACGTGCTATAGAGGCCGGATGGACGACGGCCGCGCCCTTTCCGCCCTGCCGCCGCGGTTCGCCGCCTGGTTCGAGAGCCGGGGCTGGGCGCCGCGGCCGCACCAGATGGCCATGGTCGAAGCGGGGCTGGCCGGGCGCCACAGCCTGCTGATCGCGCCGACGGGCGGGGGCAAGACCCTGGCCGGATTCCTGCCCAGCCTGATCGAGCTGGCCGAGCGGCCGCCCTCGAACAGCCCGCGCGGCATCCACACCCTCTACATCTCGCCGCTGAAGGCCCTGGCGGTTGACGTCGAGCGCAACCTGATCGCGCCGATCCTGCAGATGGGGCTGAACATCGTCGCGGAATCGCGCACCGGCGACACCGGCGTCAGCCGCAAGGCGCGCCAGCGGGTCAAGCCGCCGGACATCCTGCTGACCACGCCCGAGCAGCTGGCGCTGTTCTGCGCCTGGGAGGGGGCCAGGGCCTATTTCGAGGACCTGCGCTGCGTGATCGTGGACGAGATCCACTCGATCTGGCCGTCGAAGCGCGGGGACCTGTTGAACCTGCAGCTGGCCCGGCTGCAGACCTTCGCGCCCACGATGCGGCGGGTGGGGCTGTCGGCGACGGTGGACGATCCGGACCAGATCCGCGCCTGGATGACGCCGACCACGGCGGAGGACGTGACCCTGGTGCGGGGCTCCGGCGGGGCGGCGCCGGTGGTGGAGATCCTGCTGTCGGAGGGCCAGGTGCCCTGGGCCGGCCACACCGCCCAGCACGCCATGCCGGAGGTCTATGAGGCGATCCGCAAGGCGCGCACGGCGCTGGTCTTCGTCAACACCCGCTTCCAGGCCGAGTTCGCCTTCCAGGAGCTGTGGAAGATGAACGAGGACGACCTGCCCATCGCCCTGCACCACGGCTCCCTGTCGGCCGAGCAGCGGCGCAAGGTGGAGGCGGCGATGGCGCGGGGGGCGCTGAGGGCCGTGGTCTGCACCTCGACGCTGGACCTGGGCATCGACTGGGGCGACGTGGACCTGGTCATCCAGCTGGCCTCGCCCAAGGGGGCCTCGCGCATGGTGCAGCGGATCGGGCGGGCCAACCACTGCCTGGACGAGCCGAGCCACGCCCTCTTCGTGCCGGCCAACCGCTTCGAGATGCTGGAGTGCCAGGCCGCGCGCGAGGCCATCGCCGAGAACGCCTTCGATCCCGAGCCGTGGCGCGAGGGGGCGCTGGACGTGCTGGCCCAGCACATCATGGGCTGCGCCTGCTCCGAACCTTTCGACCTGGTGAAACTCTACGAGGAGGTGACGACGGCGGGGGTCTACAAGGCCCTGAGCTGGGAGGACTGGGAGCAGGTGGTCGATTTCGTCTCCACCGGCGGCTACGCCCTGAAGTCCTACGACAAGTACCGGCGCATCGTGAAAGGCCTGGACGGCCTTTGGCGCGCCCGCAACGAGGAGACCGTGCGCCGCCACCGCATGAACGTCGGCGCCATCGTCTCGCCGGCCATGCTGTCGGTGCGCGTCGGTAACGGCAAGGGCCGCAACCCCGGGCGCAAGATCGGCGAGGTCGAGGAAGGCTATCTGGAGGTGCTGGAGGTCGGCGACACCTTCGTCTTCGCCGGCCAGGTGTGGCGGCTGATGGCGGTGACGGGCCTGGACGTGATGGTCATGCCCGCCCCCGGCCAGGACGCCAAGATGCCCTCGTGGGGCGGCTCGAAGTTCGCCATCTCGACCTTCCTGGCCCGGCGCGTGCGCCAGCTGATGTCGGACGGCGACCACTGGCGGGTGCTGCCCGCCGACGTGCGCGAATGGCTGGAGATCCAGAAGGACAAGTCGGCCATTCCCGCCGAGGACGAGATGCTGCTGGAGACCTTTCCCAAGGGCCAGCGGCATTTCATGGTCTGCTATCCCTTCGAGGGGCGCCTGGCGCACACCACCCTGGCCATGCTGCTGACGCGCCGGCTGGAGCGGCTGGGGGTGGGGCCGATGGGCTTCGTCTGCAACGACTACGCCCTGACCATCTGGTCGGTGAAGCCGATGGACGGTCTCGATTTCGGCGAACTCTTCGCCCAGGACATGCTGGGGGACGACCTGGAGTCCTGGCTGGCGGAGAGCACCATGATGAAGGCGGCGTTCAAGGCCTGCGCCCTGATCGGCGGGCTGATCGAGCGGCGCTTTCCCGGCGAGCAGAAGTCCGGCCGGGCGATCACCTTCTCCACCGACCTGGTCTACGACGTCCTGCGCCGCCACCAGCCGGACCACCTGCTGCTGAAGTGCGCCCGGGCCGACGCGGCCAAGGGGCTGGTGGACGTGGCGCGGCTGGGCCAGATGCTGAGCCGGATCAAGGGCCGCATCCGGCATGTGGCGCTGGACCACCTGTCGCCCTTCGCCGTGCCGATGATCCTGGAGATCGGCCGCCAGCAGTCGCCCGGGTCGTTCGGCGACCTGATCCTGAGCGAGGCGGCCGAAGACCTGATCGCCCAGGCCGTGGCATAAGGGGCGGGCCGATGAGTCTCGCCGAACAGATCTTCCGCTACGCCTTCGCCGAACGGCCGGACGGCGCCCTGGCCGTGATGGTGGCCGAGACCGAGGTGGTGCTGCGCCCCTCCGGCGCCCTGTGGCTGGAGCGCGAGCGGACCCTGGTCGTCGCCGACCTGCACCTGGAGAAGGGCTCGTCCTACGCCCGCCGGGGCCAGATGCTGCCGCCCTACGACACCCGCGAGACCTTGGGCCGGCTGGAAGCCGAGGCGCGGGGGACGGCGGCGGCGGCCATCGTGCTGCTGGGCGACACCTTCCACGACGGCGAGGCCGAGACCCGGCTGGCGGGCGAGGACGCCGCGCGGCTGACCGCCCTGGCCGGCGGGCGCGAGCTGGTCTGGGTGGTGGGCAACCACGACGAGGACGGCCCCGCCGCCCTGCCCGGCCAGGTGCTGGCCGGCCTGAGCCTGGCCGGCCTCAGCCTGATCCACGAGCCCAGCGCGGGCCCGGCGCGGGCGGAGGTCGCCGGCCACCTGCATCCGTGCGCGCGGGTCGTGGGCAAGAGCGCCAGCGTGCGGCGCCGCTGCTTCGTCACCGACGGCGAGCGGCTGATCCTGCCGGCCTTCGGCGCCTATGCCGGCGGGCTGAACATCCTGGATCCCGCCTTCGGCCCCCTGCTGGCCCGCCCGCCCCTGACCGCGGCCCTGGGACGGGGGCGCGTGCATCCGGTGGGCTGGCGGTCGCTGCGGCCGGACTGACGCGGCGCCTTGCGGGCGCCACAGGATCGGGGACTATGGCGGCCATGAGCGCCCCCCGCCTTTCCGCCGCCCCCTTCGCCCTGCCGGCCGCCCTCGCGCCGGCCGCCCTTGCACTGGCCGCCCTCGCGGCGGCCCCCGCCGCGTGGAGCCAGGCCGCCCCGGCGCCCGCCAGGGGCAACGAGGTCGAAGGCCTGGTGGTGCCGGGCGGGCCCAGCCCCAACGTGACGGCGACCTATCCCGCCGCGGACGCCGCCGCCCCGCCCGGGGTGATCGTGCTGAAGATCACCTTCGACCAGGCGATGGCGCCGGCCGCCTGGGCCTATGCGCAGGCCGACGGGGGCGCCTTTCCCCACTGCCTGGCGCGGCCGCGGCTGCTGCGGGACAAGAAGAGCTTCGCCCTGCTGTGCACGGTCGATCCCAAGCAGACCTACGCCCTGGCGATCAACACCGCGCCGCGGTTCGCCAGCGACGCGGGCCGCTCGGCCAAGCCCTATGTGATGCGCTTCACCACCACCGAGGCCGAGACGCGCGACCTGCACACCGCCCTCGACCTGGCGGGGCTGAAGGACGAGGACGCGCCGATCATGGACTGGAACGACACCGGCAAGGGCGTCTCGCAGAGCGCGCCGCCGGCCGCCGCGACGCCGTAGGGTCTTTCGGGCGGTTTGCGGCGCGACGGTTCGGGGCGATTGCTGTTCACGAGCCGCACGAACGGTTGCGCGGGCTCCCCCATTTCCGCTCATCCCGACGAAAGTCGGGACCCAGGCAAAGGGTTCAGCCGCCGGGATGGGTGGGGATTGGACCACAAAGCACACGAAGCACACGAAGGGGTTCGCGCCAGGCCGAAGGGCAATCAGGCACAGGCCGACTTGGTGTGCTTCGTGTGCTTTGTGGTTCAACCTCGAGGCGGCGCGAGGTGGCCCAGCGCAGGGAGCTCGGCGGACTCTTGCCTGGGCCCCGACTTTCGTGGCGATTATATACCTTGCAAACGCAGACCGATGTGGTAGTTTGAATCGTCAACGGATTCAAAGCCATGTCGATTCTCTCTGCCCCGCACTTCCACGATGAAGCCGCCGCCTTCGAGTACGTCGAAAGCATCATCTGGCCCCAAGGTCCGGTCTGCCCGCATTGCGGCGGTTTCGAGCGCATCAGCGCCATCAAGCCGAACCCGGCGAAGCGCGTCCGCATCGGCCTGAAGTTCTGCGGCCAGTGCCGTAAGCAGTTCACCGTGCGCGTCGGTACGATCTTCGAAGAGTCCAAGCTGCCCATGGTGAAGTGGCTGCAAGCCATCTTCCTCATGTGCTCGTCCAAGAAGGGCGTCAGCGCTCACCAGCTCCACCGGACCCTTGAGACGACCTACAAAACGGCCTGGTTTCTGGCGCACCGCATCCGCGAAGCGATGCGCGGCGGCGAACTGGCCCCTTCGGCTCCGGTGGCGGTGCGGTGGAAGTCGATGAGACCTTCATCGGCCACCTGAAGGGCGTTCCCATGCCCAAGGGCGGCATCGGCCATAAGATGAAGGTGCTATCCCTGCTGGACCGCACGACCGGCCAGAAGCGCTCTATCGTCATCGACAACATGCGCGTCGAAACCATCGCCGCCGTGGTCAACGCCAACGTCGCCAAGGAAGCCCACCTGATGACCGACGAGGCTTACCACTACGGCCAGATCGGCAAGGGCTTCGCGGCCCATGGCGTCGTCAAGCATAAGGCCGATGAGTACGTTCTGCGGGACAATCCGTTCGTCCACACCAACACCATCGAAGGCAGCTTCAGCATCTTCAAGCGCGGTATGCGTGGCGTGTACCAGCACTGCGGCGAGCAACACCTGCACCGCTACCTCGCCGAGTTTGATTTCCGGTATTCCAACCGCGTCGCGCTGGGCGTGGATGATGTGGCGCGGTCGCAGATCGCGCTTCAGGGTGTGGTCGGCAAGCGGCTCACCTATAGGACAGCTAATCGGGTCGCCTAAGGGCAAGTCGCGCATGGGGAAGCGCCGCAGAAGCCGATGGCGTCCCAAATCGAAATGTTCTCGTTTTGTACAGGATTGACACCCAAAATCATTGACGATTCGGGTGTGATTCGGTACCGTAATAACGGACGCATTCGCTGGATAACCAAGGTCGTGATGAGCGGCAGCCCTGAAAGGGGTGGGATCCTTGGCCCAGGGGCGTCCACTTTTATTTGGGGAAGATTTCGTCACACCACGCGTAGTGATCCGGCTTCGACGCATATCGCGCGGGCGGTCCAGGGAAGAACTTCAACCCATAGGACCTAGCATTGCCGTTCCGCCGATATACGTTTCGGGCCATAAGCCGCGCGTAACGGTCCTCGAAGTGGCCATACTGCGTTAGCTCCAGCCCCCATCTAATTCCGGACGCGAGGGCATCAGCCGCGCGAAGCCCTACCAATTGGTCGTGTGCGCGGCTCGTGATCAGCTCGGGCACGATGGCAGGCCAGTGAATCTTGGTGTCGGTAAAAACGCTCCCCGCCCGCAGGATTCGAACATAGTCTCGAAGGTCGTCGTATGACATTCGCGTTCTGTTGGAGAAAATCATCTTCACAGTGCCGTCTCCCGGCGCGTTTTTCAGTGCATCCCGCGCCAACCACGAAAAGCGCTCGATTAGATAACGCGTCGCATAGAAATATAGAGCGTACCCGCTCTTGAGAGCGGCACTGGTCAGACGAGTTTTGTCGATGCATATATTTATCGACATAAAATCTGACGCACCAATTGCCGCGCATACGGCAACCCGTTGTTCGTGGTTCAACTTGTGAAAATGAATAGGCTTTCCGCGCGCCTGTTCGATAGGCTTAATAACCGTATCCACTAGGCGAAGTTGTGATAACTCAAGAGCCGATGGTATTATGAGCGCTGACAGCACGAACCATTGCGAGCTTCCCTTGCCGGGAAGGTCGCGGAATTGGAAGCCTTCGTCCCCCGATTCATCGACATAGGCGACATAGCTATGAGCCATCCCCGCAGCAAAGCTTCGCCAGCCCCGACGAGTCAATCGCAGGGGGACAAGTTTGAGAAGCTCGCCCGCGAGTTGGAATGTGACGAGGACCCCGAAGCCTTCAAGGAGAAGGTGAGGAAGATCGCGCGGGCCGCAAAACCTCCTGCTGAAACCAAGCAGTCAGAGTAGCTGTCCACATTGAAAGTCGTACCGGCCCCTGTCGTCGGCGACTATCTGGCATTCCACCCGAACATGCGCATATCGCTTAATCTGAGCGACATGGGCAGTGCTCCCATCGACCATCTCGATCCAGATGTGGCCCCCCGTGCCCTTGGGGTTGGAGCGCAGGCAAATCTTAATCGCTTGCCCGCTCATGGTGTCAGTTAGGTATCCCCCGATCCGAATCCACTCGCCGTCATGAGGCGCGAGGAAGGCCCCCAGGTGCACTTCCGTGTGGTCTTCGCCTAGGAAGTCCCACAGCCGATCAGCAAAGCTGTCGGGAGCATACTTTCGATCGGTCGCTTTCGGCGGGTCGTTGGCTGTTGAGGGTTGAGCCACCATAGGCGGCGGAGTCGGTGTAGGAGCCGGTGGCAATGGTTCGGGTTGCCGCATCGGCTGAGTCGGCTCGGGCGCACTCGCCAGCGGTATCGCTCGCCCCTCGCTTAGCTGATGGAACCTGTAGAGCATCATAAAGATGCCAAACATGAAGACGGCAGCCCCGGATGCCTGAACCTTCCAGGGCTCAAGGTGAGCCGTCCAAATCTCGTACGCAGTGCTAGCGTACCCGACGAATACGAGACCGGCGCCCACAGTCATGACGGCGGTTGCCAAGAGATGGCTGCGAATGAAAGCCCATAACCCCATTGTGCAATCATAGCGTCAGCCTCTGCGTTTGCAAAAGGCACAATCGCCACTTTCGTCGGGGTGAGCGGGTTTAGGGGCGAGGGTGTGGGTGGGGCAGGGAGCCCGCCCGGCGGTGGCGTGGCGGGGCAGGCCCTGCCATGGTTCGGGGCATGATCGAAGCCGAGACCGCCGTCCGCGCCCGCCGCCGCCTGACCAACAAGCTGATCGCCGGCCACGACGCCGCCAGGCTGAAGCCGTTCTTCGCCGCCGACGCCAAGGTCATCGCCGGCGACGGGTCGCTGATCACGGGCGCCGCGGCGATCCTGGAGGCCTTCGCGGGGCAGTTCGCCGAGCCGGGATTCGAGGCCTATGTGCGCACCCCCGACCGCGTCACGGTGGACGCGGCCGGCGAGCGGGCGGCCGAGCACGGGACCTGGCGGGGAACCTGGCGCGGGCGGCCGGGCCTGGCGGGCGACTACCTGGCGGGCGACTACCTGGCGGTCTGGCGCAAGGTGACCGGTCAGTGGGTGATCGAGTCCGAACTCTATGTCACCCTGGCCTGAAAGGGAGAACGCCATGACCGATACAGCCGCCGCGCAGGGGACTGAACAAGGGGCCGTCCACGACTGGGGCGCCGTGGTCGCCGAGCTGGAGCAGCGGCTGAAGCTGCGTTCGATCCCCTTCGCCATGAAGCTGTTCGAAGAGCGCGCGGCGATGGAGGCCATCCCGCGCATCCGCCGGCCGCAGGCGGTCCACACCCTGGACCAGATCGTCGGCCAGGCCTCGCGCCTGGGCTGGACGGTGGGGATCACCGCCGACGACCTGGTGGGCGCCCAGTGCCGGGCGGTGGTGGGCCTGGGCGGCGCCAAGACCGACGACTGGAAATCCGGCCGCCACATGACCGGTGTCTGGTTCTCCACCGAGACGGACGCCGGCGCCCACCAGGCGGCGATGCATTGCGTGCCCGACGGCCGCTACGACGCCCTGGCCGTGGGGCCGCTGGCCGGCGGCAAGCTGGGCGACCCGGACATCGCCCTGTTCTACGCCACCCCCGGCGCGATGATGTACTTCATCAACGGCCTGCAGTGGTCGGGCTACAAGCGCTTCGACTGGGGCGTGGTGGGCGAGAGCGCCTGCGCCGACAGCTGGGGCCGGGCCCTGACCACGCGGACGCCCAGCCTGTCGATCCCCTGCTTCGCCGAGCGCCGCTATGGCGGGGTGCTGGACGACGAGATGCTGATGGCGACGCCGCCGGAATACCTGGTCAAGGCGCTGGAGGGGATGCGGGCGCTGGCCAAGAACGGCTTCCGCTATCCCTTCCCGCAGTACGGGGTGCAGCAGGACGTGCGGGCCGGCATGGCGGTGAGCTACGCGGACCGGGCCTGAAGCCGGCGCGCCTAGAGCCTGCCGCGTTTTGATGGATCCATCAAAACGTGATCAGCAGGCTCGCCTCTTTAGTTTGCGAGCACGATTCAGCCTTTTGTCGATACCGACAAAAGCCATCGTGCTCTAGCCGAGCGGCTGGAAGATGAAGTTGAACAGATAGCCCGGGCGGCCGACGAGCCCACGGTGCCAGACGTCCATGTCGATCGTGCGCCACGGCGTCAGGACCCCATCCAGCAGGCCGAACGCCGCGTAGCCGTGCGTTTCGATGTCGCCGATCATCGCCTCGATCGGCCGGCCGGTGTGGCGCTCTTCCAGTTCGACCACAAGGACGGGGCGGTCGCGACGGAGGGTCTCGCGCGCGCCGGCGATGACGGCCAGTTCGGCGCCTTCGACGTCGATCTTGATGAAGCCGACGTCCGCGATGCCCAGGTCGTCCAGCCTCGCCGTCCGCACCGTCATGACGCCGTAGTCCCTGGGCACGGCGGTGGCGCTCAAGGAGCCGCCCTGGTTGGAGTAGCCCCGCCGGCCGCGCGGCACGCGGAACTCGGCTTCGCCGGTCCGGTCGCTCAGGGCGAGGGGATGCAGCACCGCCCTGCCCTTCAGCGCCGCGCTGAGGTCGGCGAACATCTTGGTGTTGGGCTCGAAGGCGTGGATCTCTCGCGCCAGCTTCTGCAGGGCGTAGGTCCAGACGCCGCGATTGGCCCCGACGTCCAGGGCCACGCGGCCCGGCGCCACCAGGTTCGGCAGCAGGCGAAACTCGCGCTCGCCAAAGCGCGCCTCGCGCCAGGCCTTGTAGGCCAGCCGCCACCGCGCCGGGATCAGGGCCGCGCGGACACGCTCCTCCAAGCTCGACGGCGGCTGCCAGCCCTGCGTCACCGGCCCCTCGCTCCCTGGGCTCCGGCGCCCGACGCGGCCTCGCCGCGAGCCCGTCCCCCGACGCCCCGAGGAGCTTTGACGCACAAGCCTGGCCATTGAAAGCCTGTGCCGATCACGGCGTCGTCCGGCCCAGCCCCTGGCCGCGGTTCAGGGCCGGGACTGAAGAACGTTTGAGCGGGTCGCGGGCGGAAAACCGGTACCCACTTTTCCTCAACCCGCTCTAGGCTGGCCGCCAACGATGAGAAGAAGGGCGGAAGCCGTGGCCTACGAGCAGATCCTCTATCGCGTGGAAGACGGCGTGGCGGTGATCACGCTGAACCGGCCGGACAAGCTGAACGCCTGGACCGGACGCATGCACCATGAGGTGCGTACGGCCATGCGGGCGGCGAGCGACGACGCGGACGTCCGCTGCATCGTGCTGACCGGGGCCGGGCGCGGCTTCTGCGCCGGGGCGGACATGAACACCCTGCAGGACATTCAGCAGGGGACCGCCAGCTCCAGCCCCCGGGAGGAGGCCTTCGATGCGGCGTCCGATCCGAATTTCCAGAAGGTCTATTCCTACTTCCCGGCGGTTCCCAAGCCGATCATCGCGGCGGTGAATGGGGCCTGCGCGGGGCTGGGCTTCGTGATCGCCCTCTATGCCGACCTGCGCTTCGCCTCGGACGCGGCGGTGTTCACCACCAGCTTCGCGCGGCGCGGGCTGGTGGCCGAGCACGGCGCGAGCTGGCTGCTGCCGCGGCTGGTGGGCCTGGCCAATGCGGCGGACCTGCTTTTCTCGGCCCGCAAGGTCCATGGCGAGGAGGCCGCGCGGATGGGCCTGGTCAACCGGGTGATCCCCATGGATCGTTTCCACGACGAGGTGATGGACTACGCCCGCATGCTGGCGCGGGAGGTCTCGCCCCGCTCGATGCGCGAGATGAAGCGCGAGATGTGGAACGCCCAGTTCCAGACCCTGGGCCAGGCCATCGACGCGGCCAACGTCGACATGGACGCGAGCTTCCTGTCGGAGGACTTCAAGGAAGGCGTCGACCACTTCCTGGAGAAGCGGGCGCCGGCGTTCACGGGGCGATAGGGGGGCTGATCGGAATTCCGGGTGGTCGCCTTGCGCCCCCTCCACCATTTGGCGGCTCGCCAAATGGTCCCCCTCCCCCGCTCGTTGGCGGGGGAGGAGAGGAGTTTGCGAGCCCTCTCCTCCCATGCGAGCCCGTAGGGCGACGCGGGGGAGGTGGCGCGGCGTGCGCAGCACGTCGTGACGGAGGGGGCGCGAGGCCGCCCCTCAGTCCTTCGGCGACGGGAACCCTTCGCCGCCCCTACCTCACGTAGGCCGAAAGGCGGCTGACGGTGGCGGCGTCAGGTGCGCCGGTGGCGGGCAGGCCCTGGTCGTGCTGGTAGGCTGACAAGGCCAGGCGCAGGGCCGGCGACGGCGAGCCGTCGGTGGGGCCCTGGTAGTAGCCGAGGGCCGACAGCGCCTTCTGGGCGGTCACCATCTCATTGGCGGCGGCGGTCACCGGACCGGCGGCCGGGGCGGCGGCGGCCTGGATCGACGGCAGGGTGGAGGCGTTGGGCGCGGTGGAGCGGAAGCCGGCGGCGGCGCGCTCGGCGGCCGTGCGGGCGTCGGCCGACAGAGTGTCGCGAACCCGGGTGGCGCCCGTGCGGGATTCCGCGTCGCCGAGCTTGGCGGCGATGAGGTACCACTTGTAGGCCTCGGCGGCGTTCTGGGGCACGCCGAAGCCGCCCTCGTAGATGCGCGCCAGGTTCACCTGGCTGTCGATGACGCCCAGCTCGGCGGCCTTCTGGAACCACTGCACGGCGATGGCGCGGTTCTGGGGCCCGGCCGTGCCTTCGAAATAGGCGAGGCCGAGGTTGTGCATGGCCTTTCGGTCGCCACCCTCGGCGGCGCGCTCGGTCCAGCGGCGGCCTTCCACCGGGTCCTTCTTCAGGCCACCGGTTCCGGCGTCATAGAGCTTGCCCAGGTAGAACTGGGCCGGGGCGTAGCCGAGGTTGGCGACGCGGCGCAGTTCGGCGACGCCGCCGTTGTCCTTGGCCTCGATGCGCGCCACGGCGGCGGAATAGACGGCGGCGTAATCGTTGGCCGGCGGGGCGGCGGCGGCCGGGAGCATGCCGGCGCCCTGCTGGTCGATGGGCTTGGGCTCCAGCGCCACGGCCAGTTGCGGATTGCCCGGCGCCGGGGCGGCGTCGGACTTGCCGCCGAGGCCGCGCTTGGCCGCGTCGAGGGCGTCCGCCAGGGACTTGGAGAGGTCGCCGTGCGGCTCGCTCTGCAGCATGGCGTAGCCGCCGAAGGCCGCGACCACGAAGGTGGCGGCGATGCTGAGGCCGACCACCGGGCCGGCGCGGAAGCGCGGCTTGGGACGGCGGCCGAAGGCGGCGCCGGTGAAGACGGTGTCTTCCGAGCCCGGCAGGCCGGGCGCCGGGGCGGCGGCGTCGCGCGCGGCCCGGCCCGGCTGGACGGCGGCGCGGGCCGCGGCGCGGGCGCGTTCGACGGCCTCGCGGGTGCTGAGCGCGGACTTGGCTTCGGCGGACTTGGCTTCGGCGGACAGGGGCGTCTCGGCCGGCGTCGCGTCGGCCGGATGGGCCGCCTCCAGCAGGGGTTCGTCGAACAGGTCTTCGGCGACGGCGGGCGTGGCGTCGGGCGCCGCGTCCTCGAAGTCGAAGGGCGGCAGGGGCTGGGCGGTGAGTTCGAGCGCCGGCTCGGCCTCGACCTCGGCCTCCATGGCCTCGGCGGCGGCCTCGGGCGTGTCGGCGACGACAGTCCAGTCGTCCTCGGTCGCCGGCGCCTCATGAGCGAGGGCTTCGGGAGACAGGGATTCTGGGGCCAGGGATTCTTGGGCCAGGGATTCTGGGGCCAGGGATTCTGGGGCCAGGGCTTCGACGGCTTCGACCGCGACGGCCTCGGGTTCGACGGTGTGCGGCGCGACGGCTTCCGGCGCCGCGGCCAGGCTTTCGGCGGGATCGAAGGCCTCGACCGGGGCCTCGACGATCGGCTCGGCGTAGGCGTCGGCGGCGACGAAGTCTTCCTCGCTGAACGGCGCGGCTTCCGGTTCGTGGGCCCAGGCCCTGGCGACCGCGGCGGCGCCTTTGTGGGCGAGAACCGGGGCCGGGGCGTAGGCCAGTTGGCTGGTCACCGTGCGGCTGGGCGACGTCTGGTGCAAGGCGGGCGCGGCCGGGGCGGCGTGAGCCCCCTCAGCGGGGGGCGGGGGCTGGAAAGACGGGAACTCGTCCTCGAACAGGGCCTCGTCTTCGTCGAAGGCGTTGCGGCGCAGGTCGGGCGCCCGGCGCTGGGCCTCGACGGTCAGCTTCTCGAGCTTCTCGCGCGCTTCCTCCAGCAGCTTGGCGGTGCGCTCCTCGCTCTGGCGGATGCGGTCGGCCAGTTCGCCGGTGGTGCGTTCGTGACGCTGGCTGATGCGCTCGGTGACGCGGGCGACCTGTTCGCCGACGTCGTCGATGGCCTGGGCCGAGCGGCGCTCGGAATTGGCGATGCGTTCGGCCAGCCGTTCGGAAATCCGGGCGATCTCGCCGCCCAGCTTTTCCAGGGCCTGGGCCTGGATGGTGTCGGCCCGGCTGAGCTTGGTCTCCATGGCCTGGGCGATCCTGGCCACCTCCCCGCCGACCTGCTCGATGGCGTCGGCGCTGCGATGTTCCACCGACTGCACACGACGGCCGAGGTTCTCGGCCATGTCAATGACTTCGCGGCCCATCTTCTCGATGGCCTGGGCGGAGCGCGTTTCGGCGGCGCGGACGTGCTCGGCCATCTCGGCCAGGGTGCGGTCCATGCGGTCGAAGCGGGTGTCGGCGGAGACGCGCAGGCGCTCGGCCATCTCGGCGCGGGCGGCCTCGACGCGGCTGGTGAGGTTGGCGGCCAGGGTTTCCAGCCGCGCTTCCATGGCGCCGGCGGTCCCGGGGGCGGCGCCGCCCTCGACGGAGCTGAGGCGATTGTCCAGGGCGGCGAAGGAGGCGCGCAGGTCGGTCAGGGCGCCGGAGGTCTTGGCCTCGGCCTGCTCCAGGCGCTGGCCCAGGCGGCTGACGACGGCCTCGACCACGTTCTCGCCCTTGTCGGATTCGAAGCGGTCGACACGGGCGCGCATTTCGCTGAGGGCGTCGCGGGTGCGGCTCTCGCCGTCGTAGAGATGGTTGGCGACCTTGCCGAGGGCGTTCTCGAGCGAGCGCAGGGCCTCGGCCGAGCGGGGACCATGGGCCTCGGTCTCGATGCGGCGCATGCGGTCGGCGGCTCGGGCCTGCTCGGCCTGGACGTCCTGGACGGCGCCTTCGAAGCGGGCAGCGACGGCGGTCTGTTCGCGCTCGGCGGCCTCCAGGCGGGAGAGCACGCCGCGGACGGTCTGGTCGACGCCGCTGATGGCCAGGGTCGAGCGGTGCTCGGCGGCCTCGATGCGCTGGGACAGGCGGTCGAGGGCCTGGGCCACGCGGCCGACCTCGTCGGCGGGATGTTCGGAGATCTCGATGCGCGATGGCGCACCACGATCGTGGCGAGGCGTTTCGAGGTAGGCAGCGTCCCCCGAACCCTGCGCGAAATAATCCTGAGAGATGGCGTCCTCCGGTCCGTCCTCGGCCAGCAGACGGTCGACCCATTCGCTAAGGGAGAGCCCCGAACGGCGCGCGAGGTCGGCGGCGACCTCCCGCGACTTCGGATCGAGTCCCTTGTGATGTCTGGGCGCCCCCGCGCTCATCCGAATCGCTCCGCATACCCCTCCGCCAAACGGTACCGACCGAGCCCTAGTGTGTAAACGCAGCGGACACGCTAAATATAGCGTTGCTACGCGAACTGGGATTGGGGTACGGCGTCCCTTGCGGAGACAGGCTTTTGTCGGATCAGTACGGTTAACGATGTCTTACCGCGGGGCCTGGAGCCGTTAACGCGATGGGGGTTGCAGCAGCGGTCGCGATCATGGTCGCCGCCATGGGGTTGACGGCGCTGTTCGGCTGGCTGGGGGCGCGCCCGGTCAAGCTGATGAGCCCGCCGCGCCTTGTCCCGTACCGGGTTCTGATGCTCTTCACCTTCGCCCTGTCGGTGGTGATGGTGGCCTATCTGGTGGGACGGCTGAAGCAGGGCTAGGGCGCGGATGGCCCTCCGGGCGCGCCGTCAAGATATCCTGGCCGCAGGACTCGCGTATCCGGGCTGCGGCGTCGCGCCACAGCTTTTTCGCGCGCCACGGCCTTCGAATTCTTCCGCTGGGCTGTATTCGCCGCCGCCGCGGCGGCCCGAAAACCGATTCCGCCGGGCGGACGGGGATCAGGCCGCGGCCTTGGGCGCCTCGGCGGGGCGTTCGGCGGGCTTGGGCGAGCGGCGGGTGAGGCCCGCCACGCCGCCGGAGGACAGCAGGCCCACGTCCGCCAGCAGGATCGGGATCGCCCACTTGTGCGGCGCGGCCAGGTAGCGGGGCTGCCAGACGGGGTCGTACTTGTCCTTGTAGCGACGCACGCCGCGGAAATTGTAGATTTCCTCGCCGCGCTCGAAGAGCAGGTTGCCGACCCGGGACATGATCGGCGCCAGGGGCCGGTCCTCGAGGCCCGCCAGGGGCGCCATGCCGAACTCGAAGGCCTCGTAGCCGTTCTCGCGCCCCCATTGCAGGAGCTCGACGAACAGGAAGTCCATGACGTTCTTGGGGGCGTCGTCGGCGTAGCGCATCAGGTCCATGGAGAAGCTGCCGCGCTTGGGGGCGAGCCACAGGGTGGCGAAGGCGACGATCTTGCCGCCGCAGCGGACCAGGGCGATGGGGAACTCGGCCACGTAGGACGGCTCGAAGCCGCCCATGGAAAAGCCCTTCTCGCCGCCGGCGTGATGGCCCAGCCACTGGTCGGAGATCGATTGCAGCTCGGCGATGAGGGCCGGCGGGGCGCCGGGGGGGATGACCTCGAACTCGGCCCCGCCCTCGCCGGTCTTGCGCCAGTTGCGGCGCAGGGTCTCGCGGCGGCGGCCCTCCAGCGAGAAGCTGTCGAGGGGCACGGCGGCGCTCTCGCCGGTCTTCTGGATGGAGAAGCCGAGCTCAACCAGGTCGGGCAGGTCCTCGGGCCCGACGCCATAGATTCCCGGCCGGGCGGCGTGAGCGTCGGCCAGTTCGCGGAAGCGCCAGAGGAGTTCCAGCCGCTCGTCCCGGCGGCCGACCGGCGAGCCCAGGGCCACCCAGGAGCGGCCGCGCACGCCGAACATCAGGAAGCTGTGGCCGCTCTCGGAGAAGATGAACCGCTTGTCGCCCAGCAGGGCCAGGTTCGAGGCCGGCTCGGCGCAGTCGGCGCTGGCCAGGATGGCGCGCACGCGGGAGAAGTCGGGATCGTCCTCGCCCACCACGCGGGGGGTCGCGGGGGTGACCAGCAGGCGCCAGATGCCCACGGCCAGCAGCAGGATGGCGGCGCCGGCGAAGGCGCGGATGGCCCGCTCGGCGTCGGCGTCGGCCATCATCCGCACCCACGATACGTTGGCGTAGTCGGCGTGCTTGAAGGACCAGTAGCCGACCAGGCCGGCGCCGGCGACGGCGGCCAGGCTGGAGAGCAGCCAACCCGGGGTGATCTCCATGCGGGTCAGGGCCGCCGACCGCGGGAAGGCCTCGTGGCAGGGCAGCAGAAGGGCCTGGATGGCCAGCAGGGCCACGGACTCTTCCCAGTTGAAGCCCTTGAACAGGGCCAGGGCGGCCGCCAGGGGCAGGACCACGGCCGCCGCCATCCAGGCCGCGTCCAGGCGGCGCGACAGGCCGAACGCCAGCAGCACCAGGACCAGGCCCAGGATCGAGGACAGGAAGTGGCTGATCTCGATCAGGCCCAGCGGCGCCCACTGCACCAGCCACAGGAACCGCATCGGGTCGGACGGCGTCGCGCCCGACGCCAGCAGCATCACCCCGGCCACCGCCGAAAGCAGGGCCAGCAGGTTGGGAGCGACGGCGAGGACGGCCGGGCGGAACTCACTCAGCCAGCGCATGGGGCTCCCTTGAGCTCGTGGGGAAGCGTCGCCTCGGGGAAATTCATCGCCAGCTTATAGCGGGTTTCGGCCGCGCCGTAACGGTGGCTTGCACGGACGCCGCCGAGGCCGCCCTTTCGGCGCGCCTTCGCCCTTGCCCGGGCGGCGGGCGGCGCTAAGGTGCCGGCAAATTCGAACGGGTGTTTGGAGGACGTTCCCATGGCCGATTTCGGCGCCGCCGAGGCGGATGCTTTCCGGACCGAGCTGCGCGCCTGGCTGGAGGCCAACTACCCCGCCGAGCTGAAGGACCCGAAGGCCAGGACCGATCCGGAGGCGACCTGGGGCGGGCGCGCCTTCGCCGGCAGCGACGACCCGCAGATCCGCTGGATGCGCAAGGCCGCCGAGAAGGGCCTGACCGCCCCGGCCTGGCCGACCCAGTACGGCGGCGGCGGGCTGAAGGCCGAACAGGCGCGCATCGTCGAGCAGGAGTTGTCGCGCTATCGCCCGCCCCTGGCCTCGTTCGGGGTGTGGATGCTGGGTCCCGTGCTGCTGGAGTACGGCAACGACGCCCAGAAGGCCGAGCACCTGCCCAGGATCACCCGCGGCGAGATCCGCTGGTGCCAGGGCTATTCCGAGCCGGGCGCGGGGTCTGACCTGGCCGGGCTGCAGACCCGCTGCGAGGACAAGGGCGACCACTGGCTGATCAACGGCCAGAAGATCTGGACCAGCTACGCCAACAAGGCCGACTGGTGTTTCTGCCTGGTGCGCACCGATACGACGAAGAAGCACGAGGGCATTTCCTTCGTGCTGATCGACATGAAGACCCCGGGCGTGGAGACGCGGCCGATCAAGCTGATCAGCGGCGAGAGCCCGTTCTGCGAGACCTTCTTCACCGACGTGAAGATCCCCAAGGAGAACATGGTCGGCAAGCTGAACGGCGGCTGGGAGATCGCCAAGCGGCTGCTGCAGTACGAGCGCCAGAACATCTCCGGCGGCTTCGGCGGCGGCGGCGGGGCCGGCGGGGCGGCCGGCGACCTGGCCCAGATCGCCAAGGGCTACGTCGGCCTGGACGAGACCGGCGCCCTGGGCGACGCCGACCTGCGAGCGCGGATCACCAGGAACAAGATGGACTTCCAGTCCTTCTACCTGACCCTGTCGCGGGTGGCCGCGGAGTCGCGGGCCAGCAACGGCCCCAGCGCCGCCACCTCGATCATCAAGTACGCCGCCGCCACCCTGGCGCAGGAGCGCTCGGAGCTGATGGTGGAGTCCATGGGCGCCCAGGGCCTGGGCTGGGAGGGCGAGGGCTTCACCCCGGCCGAGCTGACCGCGACCCACGGCTGGCTGCGGTCCAAGGGCAATTCCATCGAGGGCGGCACCTCGGAGGTGAACTTGAACGTGGTCTCAAAACGGGTGCTGGGGCTGCCGGACCCCAAGTAGGGGACGAAGGCCCAAGCCATTGCCCTTGCGCGCAATTTCGGCGCGGACGTAAGGTTTTTCCATACTCGACGATTTTGATTTCTGGAGCGGATTGTCATGGCGGATTTTGGCGGCGGCGACGCCGAGGCCTTCCGGGCCGAGGCGCGGACCTGGCTTGAAGAGAACTTCCCGGCGGGCCTGAAGGCGGACCCGATGGCCCAGATGGCCCAGGCCATGGGCGGCAAGGAAGGCGCCGACGCCAAGCTGTGGCGCGAGCGCATGGGCGCCAAGGGCTGGGGCACCCCCACCTGGCCCAAGGAATATGGCGGCGGCGGCCTGTCGCGCGCGGAAGCCCGGGTCCTGGCCGAGGAGATGGCCAAGATCGGGGCGCGCAATCCCATCGGCGGCATGGGCGTGATGATGTTCGGCCCCACCCTGCTGGAGGTGGGCACCGAGGCCCAGAAGCGCCAGCACATCCCGCCGATCTGCCGGGGCGAGCTGCGCTGGTGCCAGGGCTATTCCGAGCCGGGCTCGGGCTCGGACCTGGCCTCTCTGCAGACCAAGTGCGAGGACAAGGGCGATCACTGGCTGATCAACGGCCAGAAGATCTGGACCTCCGGCGCCAACCTGGCCGACTGGTGCTTCTGCCTGGTGCGCACGGACCCCAAGGCCAAGAAGCACGAGGGCATTTCCTTCGTGCTCATCGACATGCGCCAGCCGGGCGTCGAGACGCGGCCGATCCTGCTGATCAACGGCACCAGCCCGTTCTGCGAGACCTTCTTCACCGACGCCAAGGCGGACAAGGACCAGATGATGGGCCCGCTGAACGGCGGCTGGACCATCGCCAAGCGCCTGCTGCAGTTCGAGCGCGACAACATCTCCACCAGCCTGGGCGCCGGCGGCGTCGGCTCGGCCATTCCGCTGACCGTGGAACAGGTGGCCAGGGCCTATGTCGGCCTGGACGACGACGGCCGCCTGAACGACGCGGACCTGCGCCGGCGGGTGATCGACCACCGCATGGAGAACCAGGCCTTCCAGCTCACCGTGCGCCGCGCGGCCCTGGAGGCCAAGTCGAACCAGGGCCCCAGCGCCGCCACCTCGATCATGAAGTACGCCGGGGCCAAGATCGCCCAGGACCGCACCGAACTGATGGTCGAGGCCATGGGCCACCAGGGCCTGGGCTGGGACGGCGAGGGCTTCGAGAAGGACGAACTGGCCACCGTGCGCTCGTGGCTGCGCGCCAAGGCCAACTCCATCGAGGGCGGCACCTCGGAGGTGAACCTGAACGTGGTCGCCAAGCGCGTGCTGCACTTGCCGGACCCCAAGTAACCGGCGCTAATAGGCTGGAAAAACAAGATAAGCGGCGCCCGTCCGGCTCTGGACGGGACGCCGAATTTAAAGCGATTTCCAAGGGAGTGATTTCAAATGGCTGATTTTGGAAGCGAATTAGACGCTTTCCGCGCCGAGGTCCGCGACTGGCTCGAGGCGAATTTCCCACAATCCCTGCGCAAGAACCGCGAGGCCGCCGAGGCCGCCATGGGCCCCGACAAGCCCAAGGGCGATATGGCCGCCTGGAAGCAGGCGATGGGGGCCAAGGGCTGGGGCGCGCCCACCTGGCCCAAGGAATATGGCGGCGGCGGCCTGACCGCGCAGCAGAATCGCGTGCTGCAGCAGGAGATGGACCGCATCGGCGCCTACAACCCGATCGTCGGCATGGGCACATCGATGTTCGGCCCCACCCTGCTGGAGTACGGCACCGAGGAACAGAAGCAGCGTCACATCCCGCCGATCGTGCGCGGCGAGCTGCGCTGGTGCCAGGGCTATTCCGAGCCCGGCGCCGGGTCGGACCTGGCCTCGCTGCAGACCAAGGCCGAGGACAAGGGCGACCACTTCCTGATCAACGGCCAGAAGATCTGGACCAGCGGCGCCCAGTACGCCGACTGGTGCTTCTGCCTGGTGCGCACGGACCCCACCGCCAAGAAGCATGAGGGCATCAGCTTCGTGTTGATCGACATGCATCAGCCCGGCGTCGAAACCCGCCCGATCAAGCTGATCGCCGGCTCCTCGCCGTTCTGCGAGACCTTCTTCACCGACGCCATCGCCAAGAAGGAGGACCTGGTGGGTCCGCTGAACGGCGGCTGGACGGTGGGCAAGCGCCTGCTGCAGCACGAACGCTCGGGCCAGGGCGGCGCGCGGATGATGGGCGCCGGGGCCTCGATCCCCGATCTCGCCAAGACATACATCGGCGTCGACGAGGCCGGCCGCATCGCCGACAGCGACCTGCGCAGCCGCGTCACCAGCCACATGATCAACGCCAAGGCCCACGTCCTGACCCTTCAGCGCGCCCAGGCCGAAGCCAAGGGCAACCTGAACCCCAGCGCCACCACCTCGGTGATGAAGAACTCGGGCACCTGGATCGGCCAGGAGCGCGCCGAGCTGACGCTGGAGATCATGGGCAGCCAGGGCCTGGGCTGGGAGGGCGACGACTATTCGCCCGAGGAGCTGTCGGCCGTGCGCCAATGGCTGTCGGGCAAGGCGACGACGATCTTTGGCGGCTCGCAGGAGATCCAGAGCAACATCGTCTCCAAGCGCATCCTGGGCCTGCCCGATCCGCTGAACGCGGGCGCCTGAAGCCGAGACCAGACCCCCCGCCCCTCTTCGCCGGGGCGGCGGGGGAAGTTCGCGTACCGATGCCGTGAGAACGATCCAGAGGGAAAGACGCGTCCATGCCCGACTTTGGCTCCTCCGATCTCGACGCCTTCCGCCAGACCGCCCGCCAGTGGCTGGAGGAGAACCTGCCGGCGTCCCTGCGCCAGGACCCCGACGCGGCCGCCGAGGCCTTCGCCGGCCATGACGATCTGAGCGGCGACCTGGCGCTGTGGAAACAGCGCATGGGCGCCAAGGGCTGGGGCGTGCCCACCTGGCCGCAGCATTATGGCGGCGGCGGCCTGTCGCCGGCCGAGGCGCGGGTCCTGGCCGAGGAGATGGCCCGCGTCGGCGCGCGCAACCCCATCGGCGGCATGGGCGTGATGATGTTCGGCCCGACGCTGCTGGAATACGGCAACGACGAGCAACTGGCGCGGCACATCCCGCCCATCGTGCGCGGCGAGCTGCGCTGGTGCCAGGGCTTCTCCGAGCCGGGATCGGGCTCGGACCTGGCCTCGCTGCAGACCAAGGCCGAGGACAAGGGCGACCATTTCCTGGTCAACGGCCAGAAGATCTGGACCTCGGGCGCCCAGTACGCCGACTGGTGCTTCTGCCTGGTGCGCACCGACCCCACCGCCAAGAAGCACGAGGGGATCAGCTTCCTCCTGATCGACATGAAGTCGCCGGGCGTCGAGCCCCGGCCGATCCTGCTGATCAACGGCACCAGCCCGTTCTGCGAGACCTTCTTCACCGACGTGAAGGTTCCCAAGGAGAACCTGGTGGGGCCGCTGAACGGCGGCTGGACCATCGCCAAGCGCCTGCTGCAGCACGAGCGCCAGGGGATCAGCGGGGCCAACGCCGCCGGCGCGCCCGGCGTGACGCCGGGACCGGCCCTGAACGAGCTGGCCAAGGCCTATGTCGGCGTGGACGAGGATGGCCGCCTGACCGACAGCGACCTTCGCAGCCGCATCATCGCCCACCTGATGGAGGCCCAGGCCTTCGCCCTGACGGGGCGGCGGGCGGCGCTGGAGAACCGCACGAACCGCGGCCCCAGCGCGGTGTCGTCGATCCTGAAGAACGTCGGCTCCAAGGTCCGCCAGGATCGGGCTGAACTGTCGGTGGAGGTGATGGGCCACCAGGGCGTGGGCTGGGCCGGCGACGACTTCACCGCCGACGAACTGGCGACGACGCGGGCCTGGCTGCGCGGAAAGTCCGGCACCATCGCCGGCGGATCCTACGAGATTCAGAACAACATCATCGCCAAGCGCATCCTGGGTCTTCCCGATCCGACCCGTTCCACCTAAACCGTGTTCATAGAGACTACGCATTCTTCGAGGAGACGTTTCAAATGGCTGATTTTGGAGGCGACACGGACGCCTTCCGCAACGAGGCCAAGGCCTGGCTGGAGGCGAATTTCCCGCCTTCGCTGAAGGGCCGGGCCAATCTCAGCGCCGGGGAGGGTCCCGCGGTCGACAACGCCGACCTGGACGCCTGGACCAAGGCGATGGGGGAGAAGGGCTGGGGCGTTCCGACCTGGCCCAAGAAGTACGGCGGCGGCGGCCTGACCCCGGCCGAGGCGCGCGTGCTGCAGCAGGAAATGAACCGGATCGGCGCCTGGAACCCGATCGGCGGCATGGGCACGATGATGTTCGGCCCGACCCTGCTGGAGTACGGCACCGAAGAGCAGAAGATGGAGCACATCCCGGCCATCGCCACCCAGAAGGTGCGCTGGTGCCAGGGCTTCTCCGAGCCGGGCGCGGGGTCCGACCTGGCCTCGCTGTCGACCAAGGCCGAGGACAAGGGCGACTACTTCCTGGTCAACGGCCAGAAGATCTGGACCTCCGGCGGCCAGTGGGCCGACATGTGCTTCTGCCTGGTGCGCACCGACACGACGAAGAAGCACGAGGGCATCTCCTTCGTGCTGATCGACATGAAGGACCCGGGCGTCGAAGTTCGGCCGATCAAGCTGATCGCCGGCGCCAGCCCCTTCTGCGAGACCTTCTTCACCGACGTGAAGGTGCCCAAGAAGAACCTGGTCGGCCCACTGAACGGCGGCTGGGCCATCGCCAAGCGCCTGCTGCAGCATGAACGCTCGGGCATCTCGGGCGGCGGCGGCGCGGGCTCGCGCGGCGGCGGCATGTTCGGCGTCGGCGGCTCGCCCGCCGAGATCGCCAAGGAATATGTCGGCGTCGACGACAAGGGCCGGATCGCCGACAGCGACCTGCGCTCGCGGGTCATCGGCCACGAGATGGACGCCAAGGCGTTCCAGCTCACCGCCATCCGCACCATGCTGGAAGCCAAGTCCAACCAGGGCCCCAGCGCGGCGACCTCGATCATGAAGAACGCCGGCACCAAGGTCGGCCAGGATCGGGCCGAGCTGATCGTCGAGATCATGGGCCACCAGGGCCTGGGCTGGGAGGGCGAAGGCTTCTCGGCCGAGGAGCTGAGCTTCGTGCGCGGATGGCTGGGCGGCAAGGCCACCACCATCTTCGGCGGCTCCCAGGAAATTCAAAGCAACATCATTTCAAAGCGGATCCTCGGCCTGCCCGACCCGCTCAATCAATCGAACTAAGGGAAAGAAACGATCATGGCCGTTCTTACTGAAGAACAAAGCATGCTGCGCGACTCCGCGCGCACCTGGACCCAGGAAAAGTCCCCGGTCACCGCCTTCCGCAAGGTGCGCGACGCGGGCCTGCCGCTGGGCTACGACCCCGCCGCCTTCGCCGAAATGGCGGAGATGGGCTGGACGGGCGTCATCATCCCCGAGGAATACGGCGGTTCCGACTTCGGCTACCTGAGCCTGGGCCTGGTGCTGGAGGAAACCGGCCGCACCCTGACCGCCTCCCCGCTCCTGTCGTCGGCCCTGGCCGCCGCCAGCGCCATCATCCTGGGCGGCACGACCGCGCAGAAGGAAGCCTGGCTGCCCAAGATCGCCGGCGGTGAAGCGGTCGGCACCCTGGCCGTCGACGAGGGCCCGCACCACAACCCGTCCAAGGTCGCCGTGAAGGCCGCCAAGGCCGGCGCGGGCTACACCGTCTCCGGCGCCAAGACCTTCGTGCTGGAAGGCATGGCGGCCAACGTGTTCGTGGTCTCGGCCCGCACCTCGGGCGCCGAGAACGACAAGGCCGGCATCAGCCTGTTCCTGGTCGACGCCAGCGCCAAGGGCGTGTCGCGCAAGGCGCTGAAGCTGGCCGACAGCCGCGGCGCGGCGAACGTCAGCTTCGACGGCGCGCCGGCCGAGCTGCTGGGCGAGGAAGGCAAGGGCTACGAGCTGCTGGAAAAGGTGCTCGACCGGGCCCGCGCCGGCCTGGCCGCCGAAATGCTGGGCTCGGCCCTGCAGGCGTTCGAGACGACCCTCGACTACCTCAAGGTCCGCGTTCAGTTCGGCCAGGTGATCGGGTCGTTCCAGGCGCTGCAGCACCGCGCGGCCAAGATGTTCACCGACCTCGAACTGGCCCGCTCCTGCGTCGAAGCCGCCCTGACGGCGATCGACAACAACTCGCCGGACGTGCCGGAGCTGGTCTCCCTGGCCAAGGCCAAGATGGGCGACACCCTGCACCTGGTCTCCAACGAGATGGTCCAGATGCACGGCGGCATCGGCATGACCGACGCCCACGACGCGGGCCTTTACCT
>Ga0265327_10001187_pt1 | contig 35315 bp, 25 predicted proteins | sample 41621metaG_FD_202089 | JGI IMG/M metagenome (GOLD analysis project Ga0265327, IMG submission 202089) | Rhizosphere microbial communities from Carex aquatilis grown in University of Washington, Seatle, WA, United States - 4-16-21 metaG | ecosystem: Host-associated > Plants > Roots > Rhizosphere...
CCGAATTGAGTAAGTGTTCCGCTAATGCTGACCGTATATATTCCGCCTGTTGCATACGTGTGACTTGGATTTACGGCATTGGTAGTAATATTTTCAATATTTCCATCGCCCCAGTCAACCGTAACATTTACTGTACCGTTAAGTGGAAGTGCAATTGTTGGAATACCATTACCAAGTGCGGTGTTGAAAACAAGTTGCATGGCATCTGGACAATCTATACCGGCATCGTTAAACGTCCAGCCATACGTTGTAATAATATTTTGTCGGGCAATTGAAGGAGCTCCACAAGAGTATTTACATAATGGTGCGTCTAAGGTTACATTACCTTTTAATACCAATTTAGACCAACCGGTTAGCAATGCATCATAGTTTGCAGTAGATAGTTTGACGCCGGTAAACATACCATCCATACGTAGAATATTTTGAACATTCCATTTGCTCAAATCTTGATCAAATGCATACGCAGTATTAAACATTGCCGTTCCATCGTTTATCCCGCTAACATCCCATGTCCCAATATTTTGATTAAATACAGCTGCGCCATAAAACATATAAGTCATATCCAGAACATTGCCCACTTTCCATGTGGTAATATCTCCATTAAACGCAATTGCATAAGAAAACATATAAGACATAGACTGAACGCTGCTAACGTCCCAAGAATTCAGATTTTGATTAAAAGATGTTGCATAAAAAAACATTTTATACATATTGGTTACTTTGCTAACATTCCACTTGTTAATATCAGAATTAAAAGCGGATGCCATAAACATAAACGACATATTTGTAACATTGCTAACGTCCCAATTTCCGATATCTTGATTAAATGATGTTGTATTATAAAACATCCATGTCATATCGGTTACATTGCCAACGTTCCATCCGCCAATATTTTGGTTAAAAGACTGTGCATCATAAAACATATATTTCATATCTGTAACATGGCTAACGTCCCAACTACTTATGTCCACATTAAAAGAAGCCGCACCCGTAAACAAAGAAGATAAGTCAGTAACCGTTGATGGTATATTTGCAGGAAGCGATGTAAGATTATTTGCACCAAAGAAAGCCGCCGAAAGACTTGTTATTCCTAAATTACCAAAACTAATAACCGAAGTAATTCTATCTACTCCGGTAAAGCCACCTGTTCCATTCCCGAATTGAGTAAGTGTTCCGCTAATGCTGACCGTATATATTCCGCCTGTTGCATACGTGTGACTTGGATTTACGGCATTGGTAGTAATATTTTCAATATTTCCATCGCCCCAGTCAACCGTAACATCAACACTACCATTGAGTGGAAGAGCAATTGTTGGAATACCATTACCAAGTGCGGTGTTGAAAACAAGTTGCATGGGTGGTATATAAGTAAAGCCAGCCATAGTAGTAGTTCCACCCGCAGTTGATACACTTACATCGCCTGATGTTCCTGCGGCAACAATTGCAGTTATGGTTGTGGCATTAACTTTATTAAATGAAATTGCTGCTGTACCACCAAATTTCACTGCTGAAACATCGGTTAAATTGCTACCTGTTATGGTTACAGTTTGGCCAATTCCTGCACTTATTGGAGTAAATGATGTAATGGCGGGTGTTAATGTAGTAAGCGAAATAGTATTAGAATAACATCCCTGCCCTGTTACCGATGTTTTATCGGCACGGACTCTATAATAATAAGTTGTGCTGGAAGCTAAACTACCAACTGTATATGATGTACCATTGCCAACATTAGCACTATTAACAACTAAGCTTGTAAATGCAGCATCGGTTGCCACATCTAATAAATAATTGGTAACTGTTCCTGTTGCAGGCGCTGTCCAGTTGGCTGTGAAACCAGATGAGCTTATTGTGCTTGCTGCTGTAGCTGTTGGAACAACCATCGCATAACTTTCTACCCAGTTTGACGACGTTCCTGTTAATGCAAAATTATTCAAAGTACCATTATTTCCAGTGCCACTTAAATCATATAAAGTAGTAATTCCAGTATTTGTGCCACTGGGTACGCCTTCATCAAAGTTATAATATGCTACAAGATTAGCAGGAACAGAAATTGAAGTATTTAACATATCTGCCTGAATGTTTGCCGGAGAGAGCGTAGTATTATATATGCGAACTTCGTCTATTGAGCCGGTGAAACGACGGGTAGGATGCCCCTGTGAACTTCCTATGTATAAATTCGTTGTATTATTGGTAATTGAAGTTGAATTAGAAGTAGTATTTACTTGTACACCATTAATATAAATTCTCATTGTTGTGCCATCGTACGTACCACAAACGTGATTCCATCTATTTAAAGACAGCGCATTGACCGGTGAAATTACCTCAGGCCAAGACGTACCGTTACCGATAGCAAAGCTGAGTTGTCCGTTAGCACCACAACGCAACGTATAACCATTGAAAGCTGCAAGTGGTTCTTTATTAATAATACTCCCTGCCCAATATGCTGCAGCCCAAGCTGTCGGATAAATCCATGCTTCAAGCGACAATCGAGTTCCGGTAATTTGAAGTGACGAATTATTTCCACAGTCTATATAATCATCAACTCCATCAAAATTTAAAGCATTGCCCGGTACTGTTACAACTGCCAGATTGTTTACATAAGAATTGTAACCGTTTCCTGTACCTGCATTGTTAAAATTAAAGTAACGTATTTTTTTAATGACTTCATCGCCCAGAGTAATTAATGTACCTGAGAATGTTTTAACTGCACCCGAAGCAACAACTGTTAGCGAATAACTGTTGGTTGCTGTAAGTTTAAAACGTATGGTTTGCATACCGCTTGTCCAACCAACCGTTGTAGAATTTGCACCGGAATTGTCGTTTATGGTATAATAGGTTTGCCCACCAACAAAATAGTATTCAAACAATATTTGATCGCTGGCATTTTTTAAAGAAAAACCAACAACGCTACCGGAATTTATATTGGTATTGTTCCAGTTAAAATCAATTTCTTGTCCAACGGTTAAAGGATTTGTAATAGGTCGTATGGCTTCGAGCGTGTTGCCGTTTTGCGCCCATATACCAAAAGCAACGCCACTCATTAAAACTGAGCAATCGGCATTGCCGCCGGTTGTAGCTTTAAACACGCCACCATTGGCGCCACTATAATTTACTACCCAGGCATCGAAACCAGCGCCGCCATTGTTACCTGCTGACCACCCACCACTGTAAGCGGATTGCGAAGCATCGTCCCACGCCATCTGGGCAGATATGTTGCTACTCCAACTTATTGCAAGTACCACGAATAGCAAGTTTAACATAATTTGTCGAAAGTTTTTCATTATAGTAATATTTAGTTTTGCTTACTCTGTTTTAAGATTTTCAGCGTACTCTTTTTTGTATTTGAATTTTAAATATAAAACTTGTTAAATTTTAAAAGTCAAAAGGGCTGTTTTATATAATAAAAAAGATTGTAAACAACTTGGATTAATAGATTAAGGCTTATATCAATGAACATCAAATTTGCAAATTACGGTTAGGATTGTTTAATTAAAATTTAGCTATACAAAAATAAGTAAAAAGAATATTCGTTCCAACATTTTACAATTTAATTATAAATCTATTTTGACGAATGTTAGTTTTTTTATCAATAAACAGCAAAAAATACCCTACTTTAGCTGACAACCAATAAAGTATCGGCTTCGTAATGCCATTGTTAATTTGCAGCATGTAGCGGTTTCTAACTCGTAAACTGCATTGGTAAATTGTTGCAAGGTAGGGTGCTGTAGTGGTAAATAGCCGTGGTAAATGTTGCACCATGCAAATTTGTATCAATAAACCGGCTGTTTACCGGTTGCACGGTGGGGTGCAATATACAAAACCTGACATGTTGACATGTACCGATATGAAAATTGCATACAATACCCCCTTGTGCGGCAGTTTACAAAGGCATTTTTCTATACAATACCCACTGCGGTACAAAAAACCAGGGGGGTTATGTATAGTAAACCCCTGTTTGCGAAATGCAAAATATGCAGTTTTGTACTCCAGACCTTATCAGTTTCCTTGCAAAATGCAAATCATTTATACATAACATGGCATTTTCGCAGAATTTAAGTTAAAGCTTAAAATGTAATTTGAAATATTTACTGCATAAAATAAAGTTGAATTTTACATATAGTTATAGAAAAATTTTTATTCACTTTTATATTTTTATAAAACTGTATGCAATTATTTATTAAACTGTAACTTCAAAAATAAAATTTAAGGATATGAAAATAATAGTTAATTCAGTTAATATATATATTGTTTCTTAAAATTTTCATAAAATAAAAAAAAAGTTGTAAAAAAGTTTGTTTGATTACAAAAAATATATAATTTTGCTTTAACAATATTAATATTATACTAAAGTAATATTAATAAATATATTTTATAAAATAAATATTAATAAACCTAAAAAAATGGAGGTATTATGAGCGACACAGTTACAACGCCTATGCCCACAGTCGCAGACGTTGGTTTATCGCAAACCACAGGCACAACAGCACAAACAGGAACAAGCGGCACTACCACTGCTGGAGCAACAACCACCGGTGCTACCAAAAGGAAAACCAGCTTAATCCCGAGATCTTTAATTCAGAAAATTGCTACCGGTCGTATTGCGTCGGCAAAGTTAAAGGAGCGCAATTGGACATCAGACCAAATGCCGGTTACTAATCTGGACAATACGCTTGATGATGCCGAAAAAACTGTAAAAAGCAGCAGCGCAAATAAAACTGCACTTACACCTAACAGTTCTTCCGGTAAATCTATTAAGCAAGAAGCAAGAAAAAGTCTGGGTAATTTAAAAGGGCTTCTTATTCACGAATACGGTAGAAAAGAAGCAATAAGCTATTATGGTAATTATGGAATGGAAAAGGTAGGTACTACTTACACATTACCAAATAAAACACCTGAAACGTTACTTTCGCTTGATAAATTAATCAGCGAATTGTCAAAAGGCGAAATTGTTAGCTCAGAATATAATGTAAAATACTGGACAGACTTACGTAATAGTTTACAAACACAATTGGACAATTCAACATCCGGCAAAGGTGCTTACTCTGTTGATGTTGCTAAAACAACAACATTAAAAAGCCAATTGGACGATTATTTGAATATTATCGTCAATATGATATATGTACACGTTCCAAAAGACCAGGTAGCAGCCACACTGCGCGAATTTGGTTTCCAAAAAGAACGATACGCAGCTTAATTGATAATTGGCAATTAAAAAGTCAGACGTTTCAAAAACGTCTGACTTTTTTTGTATACTTAAAGATGTCATCTCGTAGAGATGACATCTTTAATTTAATTGATCAATACTTTTTTCGTAAATACATTATTGCCGCTTATAACTTTTACCATATACGCACCGGGCACAACATTCATTTCGATGGTGTTGTAATTGCCGGTTATTGGTAAACGTTTTATTTCGCGACCTAAAGTATTATATATCGCAACTTCGGCATTACTGCTAAATGTGTTTTGAATATAAACCAAATTTTTATTTGCATAAACATTTATACTTCCTTCAATATGTGGTTTGATGCTCGAAGGATTATCAAAATGCAGAATAAAGTTATATGGATTTGATGTGTTGGTGTAAACAAATTGATACTTACCTGAGCTTAAATCATAAATATTACCATTTTGCAAATCTTCGATAAAAACAGTATTACCGTTTTCTAACTTCAACTCCGAAGCTTCAATACTGTAATTACCTGCAACACCGCATTGGAAAACCAAAGGTATGGTTTTTACTGCCGGGGTTGCATTGATTGCCAATGGATGATTGTCTGCGGAAAGTGTAAACAAATGCGTGTAATAATTTTCTTCTTCGAACAATTTGTCAGCATCGGCATCGTTAATAGTTCGTGTCGCATTTTTGTCGAAATAAATAACCGCTTCGTCGCCTTTGTAATCACCGCCCGATGTTACTAAACGCAATAAATTTGGTAATTCAATAGCGTCTTTCCAAAAGGCTGTAGTATTGCTATGCAAACGTGTATAATTAGTCAGGCTGAATTTTCCAGTACTTGCAGTTCCTGTTTTAATTAAGAAACCTTTCATTGGAGGAATATTCATCGTTGCGCCACCTGCACAAATAAGGAGGTTGCAAGTTCCATTTCGTCCACCATCGCGGAAATAACATATACCGGTAATATTGGTTTGTCCGGGTGCGTTCGGATCGGCTGTTAACGGCAATGCGATTTTTTGCCAGTTGATTGCCGATGGATATGGATTACCAACCAAATACATTGTATTAGCACCTGATAAAGGTATTTGCTGATTACCTGTATAGAAAGGTTGATTGCTATTGAAATTAACCAGAACATTATTTGTTGCATATTGGGTTGCATAACCTATAAGTGGATTCAACGTACCTGTGTATGAAGTGAATGTTGTTCCATCACCAGTACTAAATGACGAATAGGGTGCAAATACTGTATTGGTTTGACTTGGTAGTGGCGACGAAACATAATCCTGAACACCTCCTGTTGGTATATTTCGTTGTGCTGTATAAGTACCGGTGCCTGTTTGGGTGCCATAACAAATAAACGAACCCGATGGAGTAGTAGTTGCATCGCTTTGTAAAACAATACCGCCATTGTTAATAAAATTACCATTAACAGTTAATGAATAGCCTTGTTTAATATACAATATAGCTCCAGGTGCAATTGTCAAATCCTGAAATACTAAATTTGTACCCGGTGCATTGCCTCCGATTGTATATACTCCATTTATTTGCGTCGAAGTTCCATTTGGTACTCCATTGGGCCATGATGTACCATTCCAGTTTGCAGACATCACAGCTAAAGTAAGCGTTCCACTAACGTAATTAATAGTGTAATTTGTTAATCCGTTCCCTTGAGCAACGCTTGGTATTATTGGGTACGTACTGATTGCCGCGCCCGAGGCTGCGCCGGTTGAAGTTAATGTTACGCTTGTTACAGCATCGCTACCAACTAAACCGGTTGTTATAAACTCTGTTCCGGCAAAAATGAATGTTGCACCAGAAGCTTTAGTTAGGTTATTGGCTGCTATTGTTAATGTAGCTTTGTTAACTATAAAATTACCTGCAACTAAACTAAACATATAATTATTATCAGTACCACCGCTTAAAGTAATTGCGCCATTGTAAGTACCTACACTGCTTCCGGTAACTACCGTCGTTGCAATAGTTGGGGCTATATCAATTGGTTCAACGCCATTTACCCAACCCGAATATTTGAAAGTCAATACTGGATTTGTAGTGCCGTAAACTTTCGTTTGGTTATCGGCTGTTACTGTTAATTTGGCTTTATAAACTGTAACTGTTTGTGCAACTTGTGGAGCAGCATTATAATTTATATTACCAGCTTGATTTGCGAAAATACTACAATGCCCAGCGCCAACAATTGTTAAGGTTGTTCCGTTTGTACCTGTGCATGTTGCAATGGTATTATCGGAACTGGTAAAGATAACAGGATTGCCAGACGCACCGCCTGATGCTGATATAACAATAGGAGCAATACCATACGTAACAGGATTGATAGCATTAAATGTAATTGTTTGATTTAGTTTAAGCGTTGTTACTGTTATTGTATTACTGCTTGTACTTGTACCACTTGTATTATATGCTCTGACATGATAATAATAAGTTATACCGGCAGTTAATCCGTTAACTGTATAGTTTGTAACATTATGAACATCTAAATTATTAATTATTTTGGTAACGAAACCGGCATCAGTTGCAACATCTAAATAATAACCGGTAGCTCCGGTTGTTACGTTCCAAACCGCAACAAAAGATGTTGTTAAAATGACAGTTGGGGACGCTGTAATAACTGGCGCCACTGGTATAGTTACAATACCAATAGTTCCACTACTTGGTCCTTCGCCACCTGCATTTATAGCACGCACACGATAATAATAGTTTGTACCGCCAGTTAAACCGGTAACATTATACGAAAGTACATTACCTACATTTTTATCATTGTAACTTGCAAGAATAGAGCTAAACGTATTGTTGGTCGCTACATCAATTACGTAACTTGTTGCGCCGGTTCTTGCATCCCAAACCGCTACAAACGAAGTGGTCAAAATAACTGATGGCGGAGTGCTGATTGTAGGCGCTGCCGGAGTTGTTGTAACCGGTATTCCAATACTGCTTGGACCTTCGCCACCTGCATTTATTGCACGTACACGATAGTAATAATTTGTATTTGGCGTTAAACCGGTAATATTATGAGACGTTACATTGCCAACATTTTTATCAGTATAACTTGCCAGTATGCTACTGAATAAATTATCTGTCGCTACATCAATTACATAGCTTGATGCACCGGTTACTGCGTTCCAAACCGCCACAAACGATGTTGACAAAATAGTAGTCGGTGTGACAGTAATACTTGGAGCAACCAATGTTGTTGTAACCTGCACTCCGCTGCTACTTGCGCCTTCGCCACCTGCATTTATTGCACGTACACGATAGTAATAATTTGTATTTGATATTAGACCTGTTACATTATAAGACGTAACATTGCCAACATTTTTATCATTATAACTTGCAAGTATGCTGATGAACAAATTATCTGTTGCGACATCAATTACGTAACTTGTTGCTGTGGCAGAGGCACCCCAGCTTGCTGTAAACCCGGTTGTTGTAATGCCGGTAGCTACCGGTGCTGCTGGAGGTGGAGGTAGTGTTATAAAATTTACCACTCCACCGTAGCTTGTACCACTAGAATTGGTTGCATACGCCTGAACGTAGTACGTTGTACCGCCAATTAAAGAACCAATGCTTGCGCTAAAACTACCTAAACCTGTAGTTCCGTTAACTGCTTTGGTAACATTAGCCCCACCAATTGTGGGATTAGTATTGATTGACGAATATACAACACCTCTTTCAGTAACTGTTGCACCGCCATCGGCTGTTATACTTCCACCCATGCTAGCCGATGTGCTATTGAAAGTGGTAACTGCAGTAGTACTAAGTGTTGGAACATATATAAACGTGAAGCCAGCTAAAATTGCTGTACCATACGCGGTAGTAACACTTACATTGCCCGATGCACCATTTGCCAACACCGCTGTAATGGTCGTGCTGTTAATCACCGTAAACGAAGCAGCTGCGGTTCCACCAAAACTTACGGCTGTTGCACCTGTAAAATCGGCACCCGAAATCGTAATGGTTTGTCCGATTGTTGCACTTATTGGTGCAATTGATGCAACGCTTGGCGCGCGATTAACTGTTACGGTAAAAGAACACGATACAGTATTACCATACTCATCGGTTGCAGTATAGCTTAAAGTTGTTAAACCTAACGGAAATGTAGCGCCACTTGCTAAACCGGCTGTTAAACTTGTTACAGGTGTACCACCTCTTGTATAGCCAATTGCTGCTGAACCGGAACCCGCATTTGTGCCTTGTGTACTTGTTAAAACAGTTACATTACCATGTGTGCCTAAATCAGGGAAGCTGCTACCACCGCCGCCGCCTGCCCAATATCCGCCGCCGCCGCCGTAGTAACCACCGCCACCACCGCCACCGGAACCTGCATTTGGACCACCACGATCACCACCGTTTCCGCCCATTCCCAAAGAACCGGCTGTTACACCTGCAGTTGCATAGGCTGTTCCACCTGCAACTTGTGTACCGCCAGCTCCACCCTGTGCAGTTTGTGTATTATTATTCCATCCAGTAGCTCCTATCAGTCCACCACCATTACCGCCTCTCGACGAATATGTATCGGCATTAGCGCCACCTGCTCCGCCTCCTGCGCCGGCAACTACTATTCTATTAATTAAATCAATTCCACCAATACGAATATCAGTAGCGCCGCCACCACCGCCACCAAACGCATAAATAGAACCACTGTAAGCGCCTAAATCGCCTCCGCCATTATAACCATTCCCTATACCAAAATGAGGAGAAGAGCCTGCATTGCCCACAAAAATATTTAGTACATCTCCGGGGGTAACAGCAAGTGTTCCGGTTATATTTCCTCCATTACCACCAATAATATCATAGTAAACACCTGTATTGGGGTTGTACACAGGATAGATTCCCATTCCGCCTGCACCGCCGCTTAAATTGTAGTTAAGTGTTGTAATACCTGCCGGAACAGTATACGTTTGTCCGCTACCAGAGTAACCAAAATTTTGAGTGTTACCGCAAGTATTTGTACCAACGGGTGCAGTATAATTAACCACTTTTCCGGTTTGTCCGGCTGCTGCAATTACAGTAATATTTGCAGGAGCGGTTATCTGTAAACATAAGTCGAAAGTAAAACCGGCTAACACACCTGTTCCTGCTGGATTAGTTACAGTGATATTACCAGAAGTGCATAATCCCGGTACAACAGCAGTTATTGTAGTTGAATTTACTATGGTAAACGATATTGCTGCTTTATTGCCTATACTAACAGATGTAGTTCCGTTAAAATTACTACCGGTAATTGTTACTGTTTGACCTGAAGCAGCATTTGTAGGAGTAAACGATGAGATAACCGGAGATAATCCACTGAAAATTGTAAATCCTGCTTTGGTTGCCGTTCCACCGGCGGTTGTAACACTTACACTGCCGTCTGTGCCACTGGCAACAACAGCTGTTATAGTTGTATTATTAACTACTGCGAAAGATGTTGCTGGAGTACCACCAAAATTAACAGCAGTGGCGCCTGTAAAATCAGTGCCTGTAATTGTAACCGTTGCGCCGGCTAATGCGCTTGCTGGTGTAAATGATGTTATAGTTGGTACGCGATTAACTACTACGTTAAACGAACAAGAAGTTGAATTACCATATTCATCAGTTGCAGTGTAGGTAACTACGGTAGTACCTACTGGAAATGTAGCGCCACTTGCTAAACCGGCTGTCATACTTGTTACAGGTGTACCACCAAGAACATAACTAATTATTGCAGTACCATTTCCATTGGCTGATGGGTAACCTTGTGTTCCGGCAGTAGGATAATTGCTGCCGCCACCGCCACCACCAATGGTACCGCCGCCACCGCCGTAATAACCGCCGCCTCCGCCGCCGCCACTGTTGACAAACGAACCAGTGCCACCTTGACCTAATGAACCAGGACTGCCAGAATCGCCACCTGCGCCACCGGCAATTTGTGAACCGCCAGACCCTGCAGTTCCCAACATAGCACCGCCACCGCCACCGGTCAATCCACCTCCGGGACCGCCACTGGAATTAGTATAACCACCACCGCCACCGCCACCGGCAACTATTTTTCTATCGGTTAATGCGGTGCCGCCGATACGAATATCGGTAGCTCCACCACCTCCGCCACCCAATTCATGATTTGTTACGATAGTCATGCTTACACCAAATCCACCACCATTATATGCTCCGTTGCTTCCTGTTCCGCTAAGTGGAGAATAACCCTCGCCACCGACAAAAACATTTATTGTTGTACCCTGTGCAACAGAATATGTACCTGTCATATTACCACCTAAACCGCCAAAACCATAAGTATAAGAAGTGGGATATGCATCTTGCCAATAGCATCCTTTACCACCCTTGGCACCTGTTAAATCGTAGTTGAAAGATGATACCGGTATGGTTATAGAATATGACCCCGGTGAACTGTAGGTTTGATTGAAATTACAAGTGTTTGTACCAATGGGTGCAGTATAGTTGACTACAGCTCCCGATTGTCCGGCAGGTATAGTAACCGGTGCAACCGTGGGCGCGGTAATTTGTAAACATAAATTGAAAGTAAAGCCTGCTAATGAAGCTGTCCCATCGGGTGTAGTAACGCTGATGCTACCGGAAGTACATAAACCCGGAACTACTGCTGTAATTGTTGATGCATCAACAACGGTAAATGGAATTGCTGCAACGCCTCCAATGGTAACACCAGTTGCGCCCGTGAAATTAGTTCCAGTAATGGTTAGCGTTTGCCCGGATGCTCCGTTCAAGGGTGTGAAAGATGTAATTGTCGGCGTTTGTGCCTTTACCACATTCACAAATCCCAGCGAAAGGATAAATAAAGCCAGAATCATCGCATAAACTTTGAGCTTTGATTTTAAGCTTTGCCCACTATCGGTTTCGATATGGGTTTTGAGTAGATGTTGTTGTTTCATTTTTGAAAAGAAAAGATATAATTAATAATAAGAAATTTCGGATTAGTTAACGATTTAACTCGGCAAAGCTAATCTGCATTTTTAAAAATAAAGAAAAAAGCAGTGAGACAAAAAGTGAACAATTGAAAAAAATTTAAATAACTAATTTAACGTTTCCAAGTACTTTGCACGTTGGAAAGTTACTGTGTCGCTGACTTTTCAACGTCCGTAGAACTTGGAAACGTCAATTCTCATTGAAAAACGGTTGTGGGATGGGCAATATCGGTTGTGCATTGCGTCCGCATTTGGCAACAATGCAAATTTGATTAAAGAATGACTTCTGTTTCATCAAAAAAAATATATCTTTGCCGGTCAATAAAAATATATGCACAAGCAATATCTATCAATTATCGCTGGTATTCTACTTTTCTGTAATATTTCATTTGGTCAGACGTCGCCCAAAAGAGAATTGCGTGCAGTTTGGATATCAACGGTTTTCAATACCGACTTTCCATCGAAACCCGGACTGTCGGGCAATGCACAAAAACTCGAAATTATAAACCTGCTCAATTTTCATCAACGCAATGGAATGAATGCAGTTATTTTTCAAGTACGACCTGCAGCCGATGCGTTTTACAATTCGAAATACGAACCATGGTCAAAATGGCTGACCGGCAAACTTGGCAACGCCCCGCAACCATACTATGATCCGCTTGCATATTTTATCGACGAAGCCCACAAACGCGACATGGAATTTCATGCATGGTTTAATCCCTACCGTGCGTGGATGGACACCACCACCACACCCGACGATAGTATGCACGTTATAAAACAGCATCCCGAATGGTTTGTTACTTATGGCAATCGCCGTTATTTTGACCCGGGAATACCGGCAGTCCGCAGTTGGGTTGTAAAAGTGGTGATGGACGTTGTACAGCATTACAATGTCGATGCCATTCAATTCGACGATTATTTTTATCCGTACAAAATTGCCGACGCCGATTTTCCAGACAATAACAGTTACATTTTATATAACAACGGTTTTACAAACAAAGCAGACTGGCGACGCAACAATGTCGATATGGTGATTCAACTTTTGCACGACAGCATCAAAGCAGCAAAACCCTGGGTAAAATTTGGAATATCACCATTCGGTATTTATAAAAATCAGTCCACCGATTCCGACGGTTCTGCAACAAACGGAATGTCGAACTATTACGATCTTTATGCTGACATTTTGAAATGGTTGCGCAACGACTGGATTGATTATGTGGCACCACAACTTTATTGGCACATTGGCAATAAAAATGCCGACTACCAAGTTTTGGTTGATTGGTGGAGCAAACATCTTTACGGCAAACATTTATATATCGGACATGCAGTTTACCAAGCTGACTCAACCGCCAAGGTTGCCGACTGGCGAAGTCCGTCGCAACTTCCGAAGCAATTTAGGATAAACAGGAAAAATCCGCAAGTTAGAGGTAGTGTGTTTTTCAGTTCGGCTTCTTTTGCCAAAAATCCGCTGGGCTTCAACGATAGTTTACGATACAATTTTTACAACAAACCTGCGTTTTTACCCGAAATGAAATGGAAAGACAACGTTCCGCCCGAACCGCCCGATGTTCATGCGTCGAAGTTCGAAAGCAATATCTTGTTGTCATGGAAAAATCAGGATGAAGCTAAGTTTCCGAACGACACAGCAGTTTTTTGGGTGGTTTACAAATTTAAAGGCAAGGTTGCCGGTTCTATTGACGATGTTGCAAATATTTATAAAGTTGTAAAAAAGCCATACATAGTTTTGCCGCGTAAACGTTGGGAATTTTTCAGAGAAAAATATACGTTTGTAGTTACGGCTTTCGACCGTTTGCAAAACGAAAGCAAACTGTCGAATCTGGTAATTGTCAAATTAAAAGAATAATCAAAGTCAAAATAAAATGTCTGTAAGAAAAGTTGCAATAATTTGTTTGATATTATTTTTAAGCACATCAATTTTCGATGGATGCAAAATAAGTTATTCGTTTACAGGTGCGTCAATTGCGCCAACAACCAAAACAGTTTCGGTGGCGTATTTCCAAAATCAGGCGCCATTAGTTTATCCAACGCTTAGTCAAACTTTTACCGAAGGTTTGAAAGACGCAATAACACGTCAAACCAGCTTAAATATGATTGACCGCGAAGGTGATGTAACTTTCGAAGGCAACATTACCGATTATGCAATTGCACCGCAAGCCGTACAAGGCAACGAACAAGTTACGCTTAACCGGCTAACAATAACGGTACAGGTAAAATTTACAAATGCCAAAGATTCAAAACAAAATTTTGAGCAATCTTTTACACGCTACGCCGATTATGCTACCTCATCGAGTTTTCAGTCTGTGCAAGATCAGTTAATTACTCAAATTGTAAAAGATTTATGTGACGATATTTTTAATAAAGCATTTGTTAACTGGTAAAAATAATTATGAATTATTTACCTGTGCTGCTCGCGTAATAAATCGTTCACAATTTTAACCGGATTGAAAGTAATAACCGGCACTTCAACGAAAATTGTATTCCAGTCCGACATGGCGCCGTTCCAAAGTCCGGGTAATTCCTGTGCTTTGAGTTCGCGACCGTCTTTCGATTTTGAAGAAATGAAACCGGTTTGTGGATCGACAAACTGGAGTAAATCGAATTTGTTGCCTTTATAATCTTTTGTTCCACAAACCAAATCAACCGGATTGAAATGCGTTGCTTGGTTCATCATGGCTTTCATCTCAGGATTTTTTGTATCAATCTGCGAACTTTCGACAATTTGCAGCGAAACTGATTTTCCGGCATCGAGCGCCCAATAAGGACCACCGCCGGGTTCGCCTTCATTTTTCACCATTCCGCAAACTCTAATCGGACGATTCAATTTGTTATTAATGTATGTTTTTTTTGCCGGTTTCGAAAGGTGGTTGAAATCTGATGGTTGTAAAACGCACAATTCCTTTTCGAGAAAAGTTACAATTTCAGTTAGAAGATTATCTGAAAAATCAGACGAACTATTTAGTTGATAAATGTAATTGAATATCTTAGATTGATAATGAAGCAAAACACCGGCAATAATTTTTTTCCAAAAAACTGTTTCGTGCGCCAACCGCTCTGGAACAACATTGTCGATGTTTTTTATAAAAATAATGTCGCTGTCCAAGTCGTTCAGATTTTCGATTAATGCGCCATGTCCGCCGGGACGGAAAACAATTGTTCCATCTTTTTCTCTAAACGGCGTGTTATCCAATTCAACTGCAATGGTGTCGGTCGATGATTTTTGTTCGGAAAAACCAATATGGTAAGTTACGCCAAAATGTTTTTCATAAGATTCTTTAATTGAATGGTACAATTTTTCGAAACCGTGCCGATGTTCGGGCGAAACTGTAAAATGAATATTCGAATTTCCGCCAGACGACGCATACAAAGCGCCTTCCATCAAATGTTCTTCAAAAGCGGTACGCAATACATTATTGTAACGGTGAAATTTTAGCAGACCTTTGGGCTGATTTCCATAATTCATACCGGTTTCGGTAAGATAAATTTCGATAATTTCTATCAGTTCGTCAACTGTCATTTCAACTGCTTTTTTACCGGCAATTCCGGGAAGATGTTTATTCAAGTCATCATAAAAAGCAAAGTCAGATAAATGCTCAAAAAAGTGATGGACAGAATTAAAACCTTTGTCATTTGCCAAAAGTTGTTTGTGGTCGGCGCCCTCTTTTAATTTATTCAGAAAGTCAAATAAATGTTTAAACATGCGACTTGCTGCGCCCGAAGCCGGAACAAATTTCAGTATTGTCTTGTTTTTGGTCGATTGGTCGTAACGCGAAATGAAACTGTCACATTTTGCTTTGTCAAGTTGTAAAATGCCATCACCAACAGTTGCAGGTTTAACAATCGGCATAAACGGAAAACCGGTTTTGAAATGAGCAATTTGATCATCAATCTTTCTCAAGTCAATATTTTTTTGTTTAAATTTTTGAAGGTCAGTATCAGCAAACATATTTTTGGGTTTTAATTATTCATAATCTACAAAAATATATAATTTGCATAAACATTCAAAAATTAAATAATGATATTATTTTTGTTGTTTTAATATATAAGAGATTAATCGAACTACGATATTTGTAAACAATTCAAATTGAGAAATTAAAATGCGCGAATGTTGGCAAAAATATTTTTTTATGGACGACAATTTATGTCTTTCGGAAAATTTTGATGAATCAATCTTTAAAACTGATTTATCGTTATATGAAGTAATTAGAGTTGTTGATAAAATTCCGGTTTTTTTCGAAACCTATATGCAACGCTTACAAAACTCGGCAAGTTGCACCAATAATATTATTTGGTTAAACGACGCCGACATATTAATGTATATTAAAAAATTACTCGATGTAAATAACTTAGATAACGGAAACGTCAAATTGGTTTTTCGTTTTGGCGCTGACGGTTCCAAGTCGTTTTACTGTTACTTTAACGAGCATTATTATCCGACGGCAGAACAATACAAACATGGCGTCGGTGTTGACTTTTATAACGCAGAGCGCACAAATCCGAATGCGAAGATTGTCGATAAATCTTTGCGCGACAAAACAAATGAATTGAAAAACGTAAAACATGTCCACGAAATAATTTTGGTTGACCACGACGGTTTTATAAGCGAAGGCAGCCGGTCGAATATTTTTTTTGTTTCGAACAATAGATTGATAACCACACCGAAAGAAAACGTTTTACCCGGCGTCACCCGAAGCATAATAATTGATATTTGCAAAAGTCTGAATATCGAAATCGAAGAGCGACGCATTAATTTAACTGATATTCTTATGTTTGACGCTGCATTTCTTTCGAGCACATCGAATAAAATTTTGCCAATTGCAGGTTGGGGCGAAAAAAATATATCAGTCGAAAATAAAATTTTGCAAAAATTAATGTTCAAATTTAATCAAACAGAAAATGATTATGTCAATGTAAGCAAAAAAGAAAAATATATTAACATAAATTGTTCGTCATATAAGCGTGATATTTAAGCGAAAACACTTTTTCCAAAAAGTAATTTCCTCAAACATAAATAATAGGTATAAATTTTGTAAAAAAAAAGATTAATTTAAATGTAAAAAATATATTTTGCATAGCTATTTTTCATATTTTTGTTAAGCAAAAAATATTTAAAAAACTAAATTTCGCGGAAATGAAAAAAGGAATGATTGCTGCTTTTACAATTTTAATTTTACTTGTCTTTCAGCGTGAAGCTCAGGCACAAGGACGAATATTAAGTGAAAGAGAAATGTACTTGCAACCCGAATATACTTCGCTCGATGACGCTTTGAAAAACCCCGAAAAGGTATATAAACTTAATCTGGCTGGTAAGAAATTGGGGACATTACCTGCTTCTATCGGTAAGTTGGTTAATTTACAAAAGATTGACTTACGCGACAATTCGTTGACTGAATTGCCCGCCGAAATTGGTAATCTTAAAAATTTGCAGAAATTGGATTTGTGGATTAACCAATTGTCAAGCTTGCCCGATGCAATCGGCAATTTAAACAATCTGGACACCCTAAATTTACAAGAAAATGAATTGACCGCAATACCACTCCAAATTAGTAAATTGCAAAAATTGAAAGTGCTGAATCTGAAAAGTAACCAGATAACCGAAATTATTTCCGATATTTGTAAAATAGCATCACTGAGCGATCTCGATTTAAGTTACAATAAAATAAAAGTAATACCCGACGATTTCGGCAATCTTAAAATGATGGAAAATTTATTTATTTCGAACAATGAATTGTCAGCAATTCCTGCATCATTCCAATTTTTAAGTAAATTGGTTGTGCTCGATTTGAGCAATAATCAAATTGAAAGCGTGCCAATTGAGTTTGGCGCATTAGGTAATCTCGAATCGCTCGATTTAAGTAAAAATTATTTGAACACGTTGCCCGATTCATTTTACAATTTAAGCAAAATAGAAGACCTTAACTTATCAGGAAATAATTTTCCTGATGTAGAGAAAGAAAAAATAAAAGCAAAGTTTACTGATGCCGAATTATAAATTTTTTAGAACTATATATTTTGCAACATATTGATATATTGTATAAAAATACACATTCTATGAAACGTAAATTAATATACTCTTTCACATTACTATTGATACTTTTTTCGAAATCGATTTTCGGACAACCGGCACAACAAAATAGTCCATTATTGAACGACGAAAGATTACGACAAAAAAAGATTTATAAGACAATGGAAAAGGCGCTTGCCGAACCCGAAAAAGTATATCGTCTGCATTTGACCGACAGCGGATATACCGAACTGTCATCTGATGTTGGCAAATTAGTTAATTTGCAGGAATTATATCTCAAAAATAATCAATTGAAGTCCTTGCCCGAAGAATTAGAAAATTGCAAATATTTACAAGACTTAGATTTGTTTGGAAATCAATTTAAAACGTTTCCGACAGTGGTTTGTAAACTGGCAAATCTTAAAAAATTAAGCATGTGGCGAAATCAATTAACCACCTTGCCGCCCGAAATTGCAAATTTGCAAAGCCTCGAAGAATTCTGGCTTGCCGAAAATAAATTTACAGTAATACCATCGCAGATTTACAAACTTAAAAATTTGAAATACCTCAATCTCTGGAATAATAAAATAGTTGCACTTTCACCCGACATTGCCAATCTTCAAAATCTCGAAGACTTGGGATTGTGGAATAATCAACTCAAAACAATTCCGCCGGACATTGGCAAACTGCAAAAACTACAAACACTTGGACTTGAACGTAACAAATTGACTGTCATACCCGCAGACATTGGTAAATTATCCAAACTAAAAAGTTTGAGTATCTGGGGAAATCAAATTGCAATAATACCACCGGAATTGGGCAACCTTGTCAACCTCGAAAAATTGATGCTTGGCGGAAATAAAATAACAAGCGTACCCGTCGAAATATTTAAGTTGATGAAATTACAGATACTTGATTTACAATTGAACCAGATAAGCAATTTGCCACCGGAAGTTGGAAATATGTTAAATCTTACAAGTTTGAAACTTTGGGACAACAAACTTACCGAAATTCCAAAAGAAGTTGGTAAACTATTGAAGTTGAAAAAACTTGGTTTGAACTCCAACCAAATTTCCGAACTGCCGACATCGATAGGAAGCCTGTTAAACTTAGAACAATTCGACGCCAACAACAATAAATTGACAACATTGCCAAAAGAATTTGCCAATCTTAAAAAATTGAAAAACGTCGAAATCGAAAACAATCAAATCAGCGACGACGATAAACTGAAAATAAAGAAATGGCTGCCGACAACAAAATTCAAATTGTAATTCGGTAAAGCAAATTATTTGAGATTATGTCGAAAAAGAAAACAATTTCAACGGACGGGATTGTCTATTCAACAAATCCTGATTTTGAATTCAATCATGACGACGAAAGCAAAACCGAATCGCTTAAACCAAAGCAGCAAGATTTGCGCGTAATGCTCGATAAAAAAAATCGTGGCGGCAAAATGGTTACATTAATAACGGGTTTCAAAGGTTCGGAAAATGAGATGAACGAACTTGCCAGAAAACTCAAATCGAAATGTGGCGTTGGAGGTACCGCAAAAGACGGCGAAATAATAATTCAAGGCGACTTCCGCGATAAAATATTACAGCTTTTGATTGCCGACGGTTTCAAAGCTAAAAAAGCCGGAGGATAATTTTAACTGCTAATCAAAATACAAAAGGCTTTAACATAAATATTTGTTAAAGCCTTTTGTATTTCAATTATTTTTAGATTATTCAATAACAAATTCTACACGTCTATTTTGTGCACGACCTTCAGGTGTGCTGTTATCTACAATTGGTTTTGTTTGACCAAAACCCGTAGCTTTCAAACGCGAAGCAGCAATACCTTTGTCTGTCAAATATTTTTTTACAGCATCCGCTCTTTTTTGCGATAAAGTTAAATTAGCATCTGCTTTGCCTGTATTATCGGTGTGTCCATTAATTGAAAGATTATATGAACCATTATCTTTCATTACAGAAACAACTTCGTCAAGAATAGAATACGAATCTTTTGTAATGACGTCGCTACCAGATTCGAATTGAACGCCTTTAATTGCACGTTTTAAAATGTCTTTTGCTTTATCGGTTACAACAGGTTTGTTGTTAGTAACCGCGTCGCTTGGTGCGCTTTTTACTTTACCGCCACCAAAATTGAATGCAAGACCAATAGTATGTTGCAAAGCAATTGCATTGTGGTCTGAGTAATTGTTTGCAAGAGCTGCCATTTGATATACAACAGCATTTTCTTGAAGAATAAAATCAAGATTTTTAGTAATATGGCATTTTAAACCAATCGCCAATGATGGCGAAATCCAGGTCGTTTTACTTACGACAGAATATTTGCTGATTGAAGCAATGCCAAGTCCGGCAGTAAAGTAAGGAACGATGCTGTACTTTTCGTCAGAAATAATTTTAACACGAAGTGCAATGTTGACATCGGTCAATGCGCCTCTAAAGTATTTATCGGCTCTTGAGCCAACAAAACCAATTTCTCCGTAATTTCCGTCAACCGAAAAATCCAAATATTCAGACAAATACCGTCCATAAGATAATCCACCAACTCCATAACTCGGTTCTAAGATATATAGCCCATTACCTATTTCGCCAAAATAATTTTGTAAACCGAATCGGACTCCGATGCTATTCTGGTTTTCAGAATTTTGCGCAAATAACTGAGACGTTAAAAGCACAATGCCAATTACAAATAAAAATTTTTTCATTTTAATTTTATTTAGTTATAATTAAATGTTCAGACAAAAATAAAATAAAATCTTTAATTTAAAAAATATCTCTTTCTCTTATTTTTTCATAACCATATTTAAGCTAATTTTGCGAAAACTTTTTTGGCATGTCAAAAAAAATTATCCAGACTGACGTTATAATCATTGGTGGCGGCATTGCCGGAATTGCTGCGGCAATTGACTTGCTCGACGCAAATAAAAAGGTTGTAATTTTTGACCGCGACAAAATCGAAAATTTTGGTGGACTTGCCAAAGAATCGTTCGGCGGAATGTTCTACATCAACTCGCCGCAACAAAAATGGTCGGGAATAAAGGACAGCGTAGAACTTGCAAAGTCCGACTGGAATTCGTTTGCAGATTTTGCTCCTGATGAATTTTGGGGACGCAAATGGGCAGAAAATTATTTAGAATCGACCGATAAAGTTTACAAATGGGTAACGGCTAAAGCCGTAAAATTTTTTCCGGTTGTGCATTGGGTGGAGCGCGGGCTTTATGTACCGGGCAATTCCGTTCCTCGATTTCACATGGTTTGGGGCACCGGTTTTGGTTTGATGGAAGCTTTAATTACACATTTAAAAAATCACAAAAATTATAAAAACCTGAGTTTATTTTTCGAGCACAAAGTTGAACATCTGATTGACGAAAACAATACAATTAAAGGCGTTACCGGAATAAACGAAACGGACAACTCGGAATTTGAAACTTTTGCCGACGCTACAATCATTGCAACCGGCGGCATTAACGGTAACATGGCAAAGGTGCGTAAACACTGGCATCCCGAATGGAACAACCCACCCAAAAATATTTTAAACGGCTCGCATCATTTTTCCGACGGATTAATTCACGACGAAGCCGAGAAGCACGGAGCGTCGATTGCTAATTTACAAAACATGTGGAATTACGCAGCCGGTATTCCGCATCCATTTCCAAAACGCGACAATCATGGTTTAAGTCTCGTGCCTCCAAAATCGGCGCTATGGCTCGACGCAACCGGTAAACGTTTTGGTCCGGTTCCATTAATGACAGCTTTCGATACGCGTTTTTTGGTTACGACAATCTGCAATTCAATCGACCAATATTCGTGGCAGGTTTTGAACCGCAAAATTGCTTTGAAAGAATTGGCTGTGTCCGGCTCGGAGTTTAATGACGGAATCAAAAATAAAAATATTTTTTCGTTTTTAAAGACTTTGCTTTTGGGCAATACTCAATTTATAAATGCGCTCGAAAAAGATTCGCCCGATTATATAATTGCAAACAATGTTGACGAACTTGCACACAAAATGAATGCGTTGACCGGCGAGAATAAAGTAAACGTCGAACATTTGAAAAATTCAATAGAAACTTACGACAATAATATTAAACGCGGCAAAAATTTACATAACGACGACCAGTTGCGACGCATAGCACATGTGCGTCAATATCGTGGCGACAAAGTGCGGACTTCAAACTTTCAACCGATTGATGACAAACGCGCATATCCGTTGGTTGCCATTCGCGAATTTATTTTGTCGCGCAAAAGTTTGGGCGGTATTCAAACAAATTTGAATTCGCAGGTTCTTAAACAAAACAACAACAACGACGAAACAAAAATTATCAATGGACTTTATGCAGTTGGCGAAGCTGCCGGATTTGGTGGTGGTGGGGCGCATGGTAAACGCGCGCTCGAAGGAACGTTTCTGGCGACTTGCATTTACACGTCGCAAAAAGCTGTTAAACACATTATAAGTTGATTGGTCAAATTTATTGGTTAACGTAACCACTGTCAATTTTCAAGTTTGGCGAAAAAGATGCAGCAACAGCCAATTCGTCGCAACGTTCGTTTTCTTTATTATCGTTATGACCTCGCACCCAAACAAAATTCACTTTATGCTTGCGATAAACCACAAGAAAACGTTGCCACAAGTCTGGATTCTTTTTGTCTTTATAATTTTTTTTCTCCCAACCGAAAACCCATTTTTTTTCAACAGCATCAACAACGTAGCGCGAATCAGAATAAACAGTAACCGTGCATCCGGGATTTTTTAACGCTTCGAGTCCGACAATAACAGCCAATAATTCCATGCGATTATTTGTGGTGTATTTATAACCTTCAGCAATTTCTTTGCGGTGCGTTCCCGACATTAAAACTGTTCCAAAACCACCGGGACCGGGATTTCCACGCGCTGCGCCGTCGGTATAAATGATTATTTTATCTGACATTTTTAGAATAAGTTTCAATTTAAAAATGTCGTAAAAATATTAAAATATACAAGCAAGTCAAAATAATTAATATTACTGATTAATTTACTAATTTTGTCAAGTATTCAAAATAGATAATTTATGACAAAAGCAGGCGCAGAACTCGTTGTATTTGCACTCGAACAAATCGGTGTGAAATATACTTTTGGTATTCCCGGTGTACACAACACCGAAATTTATGACCAATTAAACAGCAGCAAACAAATTGAACCGATTCTCGTTACGCACGAGGGCGGCGCAACTTTTATGGGACTTGGAGTTTCGTGCACCGGCAATAGTATTGGTGTTGCGGTAATTGTTCCGGCTGCCGGAGTTACCAACGCCATGAGTGGCATTGGCGAAGCTTTCTTAGACGGCATTCCATTGTTGGTTATTTCCGGTGGGACGCGCCGCGACACCGGCAAGTCTTATCAATTGCATCAACTGAATCAAGAAAAATTGGTGCAGGCAATTACGAAGAAATATTTTCTGATTGAAAATCATAATCAAATTATTTCGACAATTTACGAAGCTTATAACATTGCGACGTCTGGCGAACCGGGACCGGTGTTTGTTGAAATTCCTGTCGAAATACAATTGTTCCGTGGCGACATTAGCGACATGCCGGTTTATAAAAAACCGTCAAAAGAAAATAAAATTAATATTGACTTAATAAAACAAGCTGCTGAACTTTTAAGCGCTTCACAAAAACCCGGAATTTACGTTGGTTGGGGCGCTGCGGATGCTACGGAATTTACAAAAAATATTTCGGAACAATTGGTCGCACCGGTTTGTACAACCTTGCAGGGCAAAAGTTCTTTTCCTGCATCGCATCCGTTTCATACGGGTTTTGGATTTGGACCAAATGCAGTTCCGGCAAGTCAGGCGGCGTTTAAAGACATTGATTTGATGCTGGCAGTCGGTGTGCGTTTTTCCGAAATCGGTACCGGAAGTTTTGGCGCAAAAGTTCCCGAAAAATTAATTCATATCGACATTAATCCAGACGTTTTTAATAAAAATTATCAGGCAACAATTTGCATCGAAGGCGACGCGGCAGAAGTTTTAAAACTAATTGACATCGAACTTAAAAAATTAAAAATAAATTCGCCAAGAAATACTGACGCTTTGAAAAATCTTATTAAAACCGAAAAAGAAAATTACAACAACGAGTGGAAAACCGGAAAGAAAAACAACATTGTTTCGCCCGGCTATTTTTTCGAAAGTCTTGTAAAATATGCCAACGATGACGCCTTTGTTGTGGTTGACGACGGTTTGCATACTTACTTGGCAGCCGAACTGATGCCAATTGAAAAAGGTCGTCATTTTGTGTCGCCGACAGATTTTAATTGCATGGGATTTTGCGTACCTGCCGCAATTGGCGCGAAGTTGACAAATAAAGACAAAACCGTTATCGGCATTGTTGGCGACGGCGCTTTTTTAATGACAGGCATGGAATTGCTGACAGCTGTTACGCAAAAGTTGGGAATGTTGGTTTTTATTTTTCATGACGGCGAGTTAGGTCAAATTGCTCAATTCCAAGAAATACCGTTAAACAGAAAAACTGCTACAATTATTGGTGATGTCAATTTTGAAGGCGTCGCAAAAGCAACAGGAGCAAACTTTGTATCGATAAACAACGATTTGGAACTTGACGAAAAAATGAAACAGGCTTTCGATTTGTTGCATGAAAATATTCCGGTTCTTATTGACGTCAAAATAGATTACACAAAAAAAACATTTATGACCAAAGGCGTTGTCAAAACAAATTTAAGCCGGTTTCCGTTAAGCGAAAAAATCAGGTTTATTGCGCGCGCTGCAAAACGTCATATTACCGGTTAATTTTTTCTCGTCAAAATAAATGAGAAATATTTTCTTTTTCTTTTTAGTAACTTGTCATTGCATTGCATCTGGTCAAAAATTTACCATCAGTGGTTACGTTACCGAGCGTCAATCCGGCGAAAATCTGACCGGCGCAAATGTTTATCTGAAAGAAACAAACATAGGCGCCGTTACAAATAGTTTTGGTTTTTACAGCATCAGCGCCGACATTGGCGAATACACGCTGGTGGCGTCTTTTATGGGAAAACAAGACTCCGTAATTAATATTTCGTTGACGACAAACCGCATTCAGAATTTTGCGTTAGACGAAAAAGAAAACACAACCAAAGAAATTCTGGTTCTGAGCGAGCGTTCCGACAAAAATGTGCAAAGCACCGAAATGGGCAACATCAGGCTACCGGTCGATCAAATAAAATCGCTGCCGGCATTTCTTGGCGAAGTCGATATTTTAAAAACCATTCAATTGTTACCCGGCGTACAATCTGCCGGCGAAGGAAACTCCGGTTTTTACGTGCGTGGTGGCGGTCCGGATCAGAATCTCATTTTGCTCGACGACGCAATTATATACAACGCATCACATCTGTTTGGATTTTTTTCGATTTTTAATGCCGACATTATTAAAGACGTTGACCTGATAAAAGGCGGAATGCCGGCAAACTACGGCGGACGTTTGTCGTCGGTACTCGATATAACCATGAAAGACGGAAACAATCAGGAGTTTCAGGCAAATGGCGGTATTGGTTTGATTTCGTCGCGTTTGTCAATCGAAGGTCCGTTGGTTAAAAACAAGGCGTCGTTTATTATTGCTGCGCGTCGAACTTATATTGACATTTTGGCTAATCCATTTATTTCGGACAGCAACGTTTACAAAGGCACCGGATATTATTTTTACGACCTGAATGCAAAATTCAATTATCGTTTTTCCGACTACGATCATTTGTATCTGAGTGGTTATTTTGGTCGCGATGTTTTTACATATAAAAATTCAAAGTCGGCTTTTAATGTTGACGTTCCGTGGGGAAACGCGATGGCGTCATTGCGCTGGAATCATCTTTTCAACCAGCAACTTTTTATGAATGCTTGTTTGTTATACAGCGATTATAATTTTCAGTTTGACGCCAGCGAACAAAATTTCGAGTTGAAAATATTTTCGGGCATTCAGGATGTTTCGTCTAAAGTTGATTTTACCTATTTGCCGTTCAATCATCAGACAATCAAGTTTGGTGTCGATTATACTTTTCATACATTTATTCCGAGTGGCGTGTCGGCACAAATTGGCGGAACAAGTCTCGATTTAGGTCAAGTTGTAAAGCAATACGCGCACGATGGCGCAATTTATGTAAACGACGAATTTGACTTATGGTCAATCTTTAAATTCAATTTTGGTTTGCGCGGTACGATGTTTAGTATGGTCGGACCGTTTGAACGTTTTGTAAAAGACGCCAACGACGAAAATATCGACACATTGCATTATGCAGCCGGACAGATTGTTAAAACTTACATTCATGTTGAGCCGCGTTTGTCGATGCGTGTAAGTTTAAATTCAAGCACGTCGATTAAAGCATCTTATACGCAGAATTATCAGAATTTGCACATGGCTTCTTATACGTCGGTTTCGCTGCCAACCGATTTGTGGGTTCCAAGTTCCGACATCGTAAAGCCCGAAATGGCTACACAATATTCGGTTGGTCTGTTTAAAAATTTTCATAAAGATGACTTTGAAACATCTGTCGAATTGTATTACAAGGAAATGACAAATTTAATTGAATACAAAGACGGCTCAGTACCGCGCGATAATGTTGGCGACAACCCCGACAACAATTTTGCTTTTGGCAACGGACAGTCTTATGGAATGGAACTTTTTATAAAGAAACGTACCGGTAAATTAACCGGCTGGATTGGTTACACATTGGCAAAAACAACGCGCACGTTTCCAGACATCAATGGCGGATTAACTTTTCCGGCAAAATACGACCGCAGGCACGATTTGTCAGTCATTGCAACTTACGAACTGAGTAAACGATGGTCGGTTTCGGCGGTGTTTGTCTATGCAACCGGCAATGCCACGACTTTGCCTATCGGTCGCTATTTGATTGACGGCAGAATAATAAATGAGTATGGCGAGCGTAATTCGTACCGATTGGATGCGTACCACAGAATGGATATTTCGGCAACGTATCAAAAACAAAAGAAAGGCAAATACGAGTCGTCGTGGAATTTTTCGATTTACAATGTGTATGACCACCTAAATCCATATTTCATTTATTTTGAGAACACCGGAACTTTACAGCAGGGAACTTTTACAACAACGGCTAAACAGGTTTCGCTTTTTCCGTTCTTGCCTTCTGTAAGCTGGAATTTTAAGTTTTAATAGATTTAAAAATAAGCACAAACTGGTTTATTACCTTTTAACATAAAATTTATTTTATTGAAATTGCGGATTAAAAAAATAATGTTAAATATTTTATATTTCTGAATTGAACTTCAATAAAAAAATTGTAATTTTGTTCTTATCAAATAATTTTTTATCAAATGCTATCTACCATAGAAATGAAATCTGATTTACATAAATTAATTGACAATGTAAACGATGTACGCATACTTTATGCTATAAAGATATTATTAAATCAACCGGCGACCAATACTTCATCTGTCGATTTTTGGGACGAATTGCCTGAGCCTGTAAAGCATGATTTGGAGATTGCAATTAAACAAGCTGATAAAGGAGAATTGCTGCATCATAAAGATGTCATGCATAAAATAAAAACAAAATATTACAGTCGCAATGGAAGTTAAATGGACAAGCAAAGCCATAGAATCTTTTACCGAAATAATAGAATTTTTATCAAATAACTGGACACAAAAGGAAGTTGATAATTTTATTGAAAATACTGATAGAGTTTTAGAAATTATTAGGCAAAACCCGTATTCATATATCGCATCAAAAAAAAAGAAAAATATAAGGCGCGGATTAATCGGTAAAATTACAAGTAAGTTTTATCGTGTAAAAGAACGTAAAAAAGAAATTGAAATTCTGCTTTTTTGGGATAACAGAAAAAATCCGGAAAAAATAAAAGTGTAATTTTGTTTATTTTATCAAAACCGTTCGTGTCGCAAAAAATAGATTACAAATTTAATGGAAATCGGAATGTGCATCAAGACGGTCGTGATGAAACCAAAATGATTTGTCATAATTTTGAAACGCTCGATGAGTCCGGCTTTGATATTTTTTTTTGTTAAACCGCCTTCGAGGTATTTAATCAAGACGGTTTTAGTGTTGTAAATATTTGTCGCTTTTTTAAGAATTTGCAACGCCCAGTCAAAGTCAGCAGAAAATTTATAATTTGTGTTATATAAACCTGCGAGATTCCGTTTTACAATAATTGCCTGATGACTAACGACCATTCCGTTTTTAAAACTTTTCCATGTCAGTTTTTCCGGTGTTTTTTTTCTGCGCAAACCAATTTCGACATCGTTACTGTCAACCAATAATGTTTCGCCATAAAAAACCTCGGACGTTGCGTCAAAAGAAAAAATATTTTCTGCAATTTGTGAATGAATGATGCAGTCGCCGGAATTGAGAAACCAGACATATTCGCCGGTGGCGCGCTGCAAACCTTGATTCATTGCGTCGTACAAACCTTTGTCGGGTTTGCTTTGCCAATAAGTTATTTTGTCTTGATATTGTTCGATTATTTGTTGAGTTCCGTCTTTCGAAGCGCCGTCAATAATAATGTATTCTATGTACGGATAAGTCTGATGTATGACGCTTCGAATAGTTTTTTCAATTGTTTCAGCGCCATTGTAAACAACGGTTATGATTGATAAAAGCGGTTTATTGTTTTGTTGCGTGGTTGATATTCCAGTCATTCATCATTTACTTTTTGCGTGCCAATACTGCGGTGCCAAAATACAAACGGTTGTCTTGCGGAAGTAGCCATGTATAAGCTGTTCCAAAAATTGTAAAAGGCGCAATTAATATAACATTTAAAAATAAATTGATATACTTATTTTTTGTGAAAAATAAACTTTGAACGTACAAAATTACCATCTGAAATAACACGCCCATAAAGTTAGAAAGTTTTTGAACCTCCACAATTTGATAGCCTGTTTTTTCCAGCAAAGTTATAATGCCGTCAGCCGAAAAACGGTGGTAATCGCCAATGACGTCATTTTCGTACCAAACAAATGGCGCGGTAATTAATAATGCGCTTCCGCTTTTGCAAACGCGGCTGATTTCATTTAAAATAATTTCGGGATTTTTGCTGCTTCCAATATATTCGGCGCAAATTGCCGAGTCAAAATAATTATCGTCGAAGGGCAATGTCTTGCCGTCGAAATAAAAATCGATATATTTTTTTTGATTGATTGTATTAACATTTTCTTCGTCCACGCCAATATGATATTGTGCGTTCGAAAGTATAGCGCCGTAAGGTTTTGTGCCGCAACCTACGTCGAGTAAAACGCCATGTAGTTCCTTTCCGTAATTTTGCACTGCTTTAAACAGCGCTTTGCGAATCATATACAAAGGATTTATAAATAGGCTTATCCATGTTGGGAAAAATTGCTGACGTTTGTAATATGTCAAACTGGTAATGAATGCACGAGTTGTAAGTTCGTTTAATTTTTCTTTCGATAATTTTTCTTTAATCTCCATAAAAGTTGGTCGATTGCGGTTAATCAAATTTATTTATTGCTTTAATTTTTTTTTATTTATTTTAATTCCATATTTCAGTATTTCAGCTACAATCGGATTGTTTTGGGTGAAATCATTTTTATCAAATGGATGTGGTTCTAAACGTGTATCGAACTTTGTTGTAAGCATCAATAATTGTATTTGCATCGAAAATCTATCGGGCAGATTCTCAAAAACAATTGCCAAATCAAAATCGCTATCTTTTTCGTAATTACCTTTTGCTTGCGAACCAAATAAATATGCGGTTTCGAATTTGTAATTGTTTTGCCAAAGATAGTTTAAGTAATTATTTGCTATTTCAAGTACTTCTCTTTTAACCATTGCCGATACGTTTTTATTTTTTCAAACCACCTTTCAGTAAATTCCGGTGTGCAAATATGATAAAATGATTGTTTATAATCGTCATAACGAGAATTAATATTGAAACTTGTAACAGTCGCAAAAAACTCTAAATTTTCTGCAGCTAAATCAACATTTGCTTTTTCAGCTAATCTTAGCAAATTGTGTATTAAAGGTGGAAATTGATGATTTGTTTTTAGGAAACAAGCTTTTAGCAATTTTTCAATAACCAAATGTCCTATAAACAACGTCCAATTAAAATGTTTAGTAACGTACATATCGCACATAGTAACAAAATCATTATCAGAACTACTAATCCAATGAGCAATTAATTTTTGTTCATCAAAATTATCAGGTAAATTATCTGCCAGTTTTAATTCGTTATCTATATTTGATTTGTTATCAGCCATTATTTTTGACATTATTTAAACTATTGTTCAAATATACGCGACAAAAGTATATAATTTTTGCAACATCTTTAGCTTTCGATGCTATTAATTTTTTTGGCGCGATATGACATTTGTGGTGTCGAGGAAATGCACTTCAAGTAAAGCCTTTACGCGGGCAAGCAATTCGCGCATGTACGTTTTTATGTCGCTATTAAATTTTGTGTCGATGGCGTCATAAGCGATTGCTTCGATGCCAAAATTGCGCGCAATGTAAACGGCGCGTGTGTTGTGAAATTCTTGCGAAATAACTGTAAATTTATTTTGACCGTAAATTTTCTGACAGCGCAATATTGACTCCAGCGTTCTGAATCCGTAATTATCGGTAATGATAACGTTAGGCGGTATTCCGGCTTCGATTAGTTCGTTTTTGATGTACAAAGGTTCGTTGTAATATTTTTCTTTGGCACCGCTGACAATAATGTATTTTATTTTTTTGACGCGAAACAAATCGACAGCCGCTTCGATGCGAAATTTCGAATACGAATTTATTTCACCGTTGCGTGTAAATTGACTGGTGCCGAGCAATAAACCAAAATCGTTATACGGTATTTTATTGATGCTATGATAAGTATAAGGTTGCGCAAAATTATTGATACGACGGTTGCAAACTATGATGAATAAAATGAATGATAGTAAAAGAATCCAGCACAATCCATAAAAATTCTTAAACAATTTTACTATTAACTTCTTAGAAGATTTTGGTTGATATGATTTATGTTGAAATGTCATTCGGTTAAATATTATTCATCAAAAAATTTTTTAAGCATTGCCACTGCTGCTGTCGATTTAAATGCTTTTGCTTTGCGCCAGTCCGATAACGCTTTTTCTTTGTATTTAAGTTGGTAATAGACAATGCCGCGATTTAAATACGCATCGGAATTGTTTTTGTCAATTTCTAACACTTTGTTAAAATCGGCAATTGCTTCGAAATGCGAACCTGTTTTTGTCAGCAATATTCCTTTGTCAATCAACGCATCAATATAATTTGGATTGTACATCAACGCGTTTTTATAATCACTGATTGCGCCATTGATGTCGTTCAGTTCTAATTTTGTCAAACCGCGCTGGTGATAAGCCATGTAACTGCTTTCCAATTCCAGACTTATGTCTAAGTCTTTCAACGCCTGTTGGTAGTTGGCAATTTTATAATACGCTTTTCCGCGACTGTAATAAGCAAACGCAAATTTCGAATCGCATTTGATAGCCATGTCGTAGTCTGCAATGGCGTCTTTGTAGTCGAACATGTCAGCTTTTGTCATTCCGCGACTATGATAAGCGTTTGCAAACAACGGATTTAATTTAATTGCTTTGTCGAACTCGGCAAGCGCGCCATTGAGATGTCCCATGTGGTGTTTGATAAATCCTTTGTTGAAATATGCTTTAGCAAACGTAGAATCTGTTGCAATTGCTTTTTCATAATCCGACTGCGCTTCAGCGAGCAATCCCATTTTGAATTTTGCATTGCCGCGATTATTAATGGCAACGGTAAATTTAGGGTTTATCAATATTGCTTGGTTGTAACTATTAACTGCTTGTTGGAACATTCCGCTTTCGTACTCTTTAAAACCTTTGTCGTACCAATATTTTGCGTCAGTCGTGTCGTTTTGCGACATGGCATTTCGCACAAATAAAACGAACAGTAAAGTTAGAATATTTTTAGCCAAATGAAACAATCTGATGCAGCGAAAATTTTATTTTATATTTTTTTTGTAACCGCTAACGAAAAAAAATTGCAACCGTACCCGCATTTTTTCATGCGCGTCGGCAATTGCGCGTTGGGGAAAAATGCGCAACTGGACACAAATTTTATGTTAGCAGTACTCATTTCCAAATTGTTCGAAAATAATTCAAACCTAATATTTTAATTATAGCAATCTTAGAATTGAGATTGGTACAAGACCGGATGCTTTAACTAAACGAAATTGTGGAGAAGTTTTAGGAATAGCGAAACCATTAGATTGAATCCAATAAAATGGAGGACGTTTCTTAGTTTTCAACTTGTTAATTTCTGGAGCTTGTTGATTTAACCAAACTTTTAACCATTGAAGTTTCTTTAAAACAGTCTTAACCTCTCTTGTGTTTGCAGTATGCACTTCAATGAATATTACTTCATCCTTATAGGCAAAAGCATAGTCCCAACGATTTTCTTCGGGATACTTAGCTCTTGTGCAATCATCAATATCTATACTTCCATGTAAAAGCCGAGTATCTGTAACTGATATTTTTGATTTGTGAGTTCCAAGTGCTGTTAGTCCTGTTTTGTAACCAGTTGCAACATCTGGCGTAGCCTCAACAGCTTGTTTAAATGACATTACAAGCTTAATTTTCTTATTCTTCATCTACCAAATACTTTGAAACTAAATCAGTCGCTTTTCCTGAAAATTGAGATAATCCACCCCATTCAGATATAGCATTATCTTCGCTACCCGAATCCAATGTTGATATATCCATTGATACTACTTTATTGTTTTTTCTAGAAAAATAATAAGTATTTATTGTTTTATTTGAAAGTATTTTCTCAAATAAATTTTTGGTCGAAGCAGTTTTTTTTATTTCAAATAGTTCATTTAGAGCATCATCTTTCACTTTAGATTTTTTGAGAAGATTAAAAGCCCAAGCAAACTCAAGTAGAACAGGCGAATGAGTAGATATAATAACTTTATAATCACGGGAAAGCAAATCAATTACTTGCAATATAACTGATTTAATTGCTTGAGGATGCAATCCCATTTCAGGTTCTTCGATTACAACATAATTATAGCTATCCTTTTTACTAACCTTTGAAGGAGGACATAACCAATAAAAACCCATTAATAATGGTAGAAACTCTTTTTGCCCAGCACTCCATGTAATAAAAGGGACACTCATGCCATCAACCTCCATTCTTAGTTTCCTTTGACCTGTCCTTTCATCCATTACAACCTTGCCATCATGAAAGATACTATCATTAAACGATTGCCTTAGAGGTTCCTTAAGTCGCCTGCCTAATGGAAAAATTGGGTCTGACTTTTCAATTCCATTTTGCAATAAAAGCCTTAGAGTTTCACTAAACTGCCTCAATACATATGGTGCTGAAGAATCAAATTCCATAAATGGCTTTGGTCTACCGTCAGATACACTTAAAATCCGTTGTGCTGGAATATAAAATAAAGATTCTTCTGCTTTTGCTAATGCTTCTCCTTCATATCGACCAGATTTTGGAATTAAAAAATCTTTTGGATAAAGCTTATCATCAAAATAAATTTCGGTATTATTTTTCCATATTTTAGCCATGCCTTCTCCAAAATATAAATCTAGAATTTTATCAGTATCTTTGCCCCATATGTAATTATATTGTTCGAGCGATTTTCTAATACTGTATTTGTCAATTAGTAATTTAAGCAATTGAATAAAAATACTTTTACCGCTTGCCTGAGGACCAACCAATAAGGTTAAATCTCCAAATGTAACATCTGCTTCATCAATTGGCCCAAATGATTTTATTTTTAAATGTTTCATTTTTTAAAATATTAAACCATAAAGATAGAATTAATAATTTATATCTACAATAAAGATAAAATTAATAATTTATTTATCTGATTCACTTGTTTTTATTTAATCATCTAAAGCTTAATTACGACTTGTGGTCTTACAGTTACTACTAACGAAAAAGAATTTTGCGACGTACCCGCATTTTTTCATGCGCGTCAGCCTGTGCGTCGGCGAAAAATGCGGGTATGGATTGCAATTTTATGTTAGGTTGCTTATCATTTCTTTAATCTTACAATATAATCTTTTGCCTTTGTTATAAACGCTATCTCTTTTTTATCTTTATTTAAAATTATTACTCTATCATTTATCATGACAATCAACTCTGAATCGTCAAGAATTGTAACTCTTCTAAATTTCCAAAACATCCATGGCACATTAAAGGAATATTGAAGATTTTCATCTGCAGATTCTATTGATATTGTTTCGTCTGCAGACGGATCAATATGCGTACTCCAATCCCTTTTTGTAGAATCTCTAAAATCAACTGCATTAGAGAATTTATAAAAGTATTTTTTTTGTGCTAATGTAATAAATGAATCATCTAAGAAATGATGATATCTTTTATGATTCACAACATTTAACTTGACTGAATTATTTGAAGTATCAATGAGAAGGGCGAATTTTGGATTTTTAATACTATCAGGTATTTGAAATAATTTTTTTGCGGATTTAATGTCATTAAAATCGCATTTCAAAATGTTCGTTCCTTTGATAAAATATAAATCTAAATTCCTATTCTTTTCTAATATTTTTTGATTTATAGACAATTGACTAAAAAAACTATACCGATTTCCACCTACGTAAAAGAAAATCATTAAAGCAAACGTAAAAGCATTAATTATAAATGATATTTTTATTGATTGAGACCATTTTCGTTTATCAATTGGAAATGACCATCTATAAAAAGGAACTTCTATAAATACAATAAAAAGATATAATATTAGTAAACTAATTATCCAAAATACAAATACAAACTTTAGATTTAATAATAAATCTATGAAAAAATCCTGAAATCCACTTAACAACAAGTTACCAATAATCCAAGATACATAATTTCCGGTAATCAAAAGTAATACTGATTTTCCAAAATTTGTTTTAGAAACAATTGTAAGATTTACTCCCTTTACGATACCTAAAATCAGGTTTCCTAAAATCAATAGAAGAACTATCAACCAAGCTGTTTCAGCATGTTCAAATATTGGAGAAATTATTAAGAAAATTGGAAACATTTGTTTATTTATCTGCATCTTCATCACTATTTATTGAATGCAACCTAACGAAAAAGAATTTTGCGACGTACCCACTTTTTTCATGCGCGTCGGGCTGTGCGTTCGGGAAAAAAGTGGGTATGTACGCAAATTCTATGTTAGCGGCAGTTTCTTTGTTCATAAA
>Ga0265327_10001188_pt1 | contig 35305 bp, 45 predicted proteins | sample 41621metaG_FD_202089 | JGI IMG/M metagenome (GOLD analysis project Ga0265327, IMG submission 202089) | Rhizosphere microbial communities from Carex aquatilis grown in University of Washington, Seatle, WA, United States - 4-16-21 metaG | ecosystem: Host-associated > Plants > Roots > Rhizosphere...
GCAGAACAAGCAGGGGCGGCCGTTCCAGGTTGAGCTCTGACATTGGGTTTGGGCTACCCCGAAATTTCCTGAATCGCCCGGAAAAACCCTGAATCCACGAGGGAGAACGAGTCGCCCGAACTGAGTCGGCGCACCTCTTTCGAGTTTGGGACTTTCCGGTAGGTCGACCCCCGGAATTGACAACGGTTTGGGCCTTTTTGGAGGGGTCCCTGAGGATGGCTTAAGGACGCCTTAAACATCGAAAAGGAGGGGCTGGTCGGCATCTGATTTCTGAGTCTTCGGCCGCCGGCCGGTGGAGGCAAGAACGCGATGCGCCGCAACCAGTGCCTGGATCGGGTCGGGGCCGGCTACTTGCACAGCCTGCCCACCCTTCAAAAACCGCAGGTCGAGAGCGTTCCGGATATGCTTTCGCTCCTCATAAAGGGCCTCGCCCTGGTGCACAAACCACTTCCGGACGCAGTCGAAATAGTAGGCCGGGAAGTACCGGATTTTAGCCAGGTCGCCGTGCGTCCGAATGCCCGCCAGGATCTCGCCGTGGATGCCCTCGAGCCGGCTGATCGGCAAACCGATCGCCCGCTGGTTTAGCCAAGTCGCCGGCCAGGTGATCGCCATGAGCAGCGGCTTCTGATCCTGGAGCCAGCGCCGAGCCGGATCGCTGGCATAGAAGTCCCGGTTGATCCTCGCCATCAGGCGCTCGATCATGGCCTCCGGGGCCTCGCTTGCCTGCCCGGCGGCCCGAGCTGCAGCTGTGGCCCTCTCCTCGCGCCCGAGCTGCTCCAGGTCAGACCGTCCGAGGTTGAACTTCATTGGGCTCAAGCGACCGCGAATGATAGGCCTCGAGGTAGCCTTTCTTGGTGGCCGTCGCGTCCCGGATCACCGCGTCCCAGGCCGAAATACAGGCGGACAATTCCTGAAGGGTACAATTTCTGAGGAGTTTGTAGCCGGCCGAGTTCGGAAAGCTCACGATTCCGGGTCGCGCCGCCGAGGCGATCGCCCGGACCTTCCGCTTGCTGTTCTCGGTCGCTGGCAATCCCAGCTCGGCCGCAATCTCGGCCGCCGTCATCCGCTCAGCCCTGGATAGGATCCCGACAACCTTCTCGACGTCTTCGATCGACGCCGAGGCCGCCGGATCAACCGGGACGTCATAGCGCATTTCAAGTTGTCCGGCGTCGACCATTAGAATGCCTCGTTTGCCGGAGGATGGTATGCCGGATCGGGTTCACGATGAACGGTCTCGTCCTCGACTTCTTCAGCCAGTTGGGCGGCCTCCTCTGCCCTGCCGGCTTCAATCCTCCGATGACCTACCCGGTGACCCCAAGCCGCGCGGCTTTTGTTGGATGGATGCAGGTGATCGATGCCGAGCTTGTGTTCGACAGTATGAGTCAGAGCCGCGACGACCAGGCCGAGATCGAGATCGGGCATCTCGTGCAGTTCGAAGGTCGCTTCGTTCCGACCCTCGCGGCCGCGCTGGACGTTCCGGTAGATTCCGGCGATGTAGGCCTCGCGATCTACCTCAGCCATATGCAGCTCGTCCAACAGAGGCGCGCAGGCGACCAGTGCCCGCTTCACAGGCTGTGTTTCGATCTCCAGTTGGGCCTCCAGGCTGCTCGAGTTACTATATCCCCGGCAAATGCCCAGGAATCGATCGAGATCGAGATTGCTGAACCGCGTACTGCTCCTCGGTACGCCCTTACGGTCGACGGCGCCGATCCGAACGTGCAGCTGCTTGCGCCAAATTTCTCGGTTTGCGGGTGTTCCGCCGCAACCCAGGCGTGCGGTCCAGGCCTTGCCGAACTCGATCCAATACATGCGCTGCTGAGCGGCGTTCACGCTGCGATCTCCTTCCCGAGTTTTCGGTATTCGCCAAAGCCAAGGCGCGTCCGAACCTTCTTCAACGCTTCGCGCTCCATCATATAGACTGCGTCCTTCGTGCAGCCACACCATGCCGCGATATCTTCTTGGGTGAGCTGCTTCCCTGGCTGAGCGAGGATCATCAGGAGCTCTAGTCCAAGATTCACCCGCTCGGTCTTGCGCTGACCGCAGACGGGCACAGAACGATCGCGAGACTGGAGGCGATCGCTCATTGATGGGCCTTTATGTTCCGAGTGAGCCAGGCACGGAGGGCGGCGATGGTGCCCTTCAATTTCTTGATCCTTACACTCTGCTCTTCGGAGATGCGCTTATACAGATCCCGCTCAGAAATGATGCTCGAATAGCTCCCGGCCATTTTTTCAACACCATCGGCGATTCGCTGCAGGCTTCCGACGTTGATATGCTCAACGGTCGAGGAGGAATCCCACTCCTGTTTCGATGATTGGCGCATGTTCATTTCACCCTCCGCACGTTGACCTTCCGGCCAGATTGAAGGCGCCCGGTAAATAGCCGGTCATACGCGAGCGGCGTCAGATCGATCACAGCCTCGTTCGCCTCGACGGCCCACCAGGCCGGACCTCGGTCGGTATTGACGACATAGACCGAGCGTCCGGCCGAACTGACCTCGAGCACGGCGCCGAGCGGAAACCACCAGCAGGCGCAGGTGAATCCCTCGTGGCGGTAGATGCGACCGTTCGCCATGACCTGGCCGACGTACTTGTCGGCATAGAAGGTGGCGCGGCCGCGGAGTACCGCGGGCGCGCTGTTGACGATATAGCTCGGGGCGTCGAGCCGGCCTGTATCGGCCCGGCCTTCGGAGGCCAGCCAGCCGATCCAGCAGGCGATTGCAGCCGCGAGAGCGATCGTCCGGAAGTTGATCGCGTGCGACTTCACGCCTCCTCCTCGATCGCGCCCTCGTCCAGGATGCGCGCGACCAGTTTGTCGATCTCGCTGTCGATCGCCTTAATGTAGACGGTGTCGGCCGCGTCCTCGATCGTGACGCCCAGGGCCTTGAGCTCGGCGGCCGGCAAGAGCCCGAGCGCCTCCTTGGACGGCTTCTCGGTCACGATGATCAGGACGTCGGCCCGCTGCTTGCTGTACTTGTCCTTGATCCGGGCGACGACCTTCTCCTCGTCGTCCCAGACGAGCTTCCCCTTGCCCTTCTGGAAGCCGACCTTGATGCCGCTGAGGGTCATCGTCCGCGGCTTGACGAAGAGATCCGGCCGGGGCGCGATGTCGCGAGCGAGTTCGGACTGCAGGTCCTGGCAGCGCGCGGCGGCCTTCCGGATGCCGGGGAGGTACTGCTGGCGCAGCTTGTCGAGCGCCGCGTTGAAGTCGGCGACATGGCCCGCGAGGACTTCGCGAGCCTGGGAATATTTCTGGGCCTGGCGCTCGATCAGGAGGATCGCGTCGGCGGGTTGTTCGGTGGTCATGAGGATTCGGCTTGTTTGATCGTGTGAGTGTAGAAGGCGGACAGGAGACGGGCGTCGTCGGCGTGCGGTGCGAGCCCGAGCGAGGTGCTGCGGCCGCAGGCCTCGAAACGGCCGTCGGGCAGGAAGCGGGCGAAACCCGCGGAGACTGGCTTAAGCCCAAAGGGAGCGACCTCCTGGGCGAGCTGCTTGTGGGTGGTCGGCGCGAGCGTGAGACGGATCTCCATCTGGCCGGTCGCCTCGTGTTGAAATACGACGTACTTCATTTGAGGAGGTGTTGGCCGATGGCGCAGCCGGCGATGAAGGACAGGATTTGCAGGGCGACGGCTTGCCAGAACCAGCGCCAGCGCTGGCTCCGAACGTGCGAGACTTCCATGCCCTCGATGCGCACGGTCCCGCGATTGGACGGATAGTGCTTCACGACGCACCCCCTCTGCTCGAGCGGAGCTTCTTCGAGCGCAGGACCAGCAGGGTCTTGCGGACCATCCGGCGGCCGGAGATCTCCATCGGCACGCTGGCGCCGTCGACGATCACCAGGGAGTTGACCTCGGAAACCTTCGGCAGCGGCTTCGCCGGATCGACGAGGGCGCCGTTGATATAGACGCGCTCCTTCATGCGGCACCGCCTTCCTTGCGGACGTGAGACTTGGCCAGGGCGGGATCCGGATCGGCGAGCGCTTCGCGCGCGAGGACGTCGGCCGCCAGGAGATCGTTGAGGCTGAACTCGCCGCCAAAGCGTTCGGAGTTCGCAACGGCAAACCGGATCTGTCGGCAGGCTCCGAAGGCCGACTTGATCTGCGCGACGGTGCGCCCGTCGGCGACCGCGCGGCGGTCGAGGAAGTGCTGCGCGATCGCGATCCAGCCGCGACGCTGCGCTGGCGAGGAATTCTCCCAAGTGATGGTCCCCTTGAGGCGGGCCGCCTTTGACCAGGCGCGGGCGCCGACCTGGCGCAGCTCGTCGGCCAGCTGGGCGAGCTCGGGGGAGACGGCAGGCTTGCGGCTCATTTTGTCCCCTTTCCGGCGCACCATGCGGCAACGGCGGCCACGCTCGCGAAAAGCAGGGCCCACATGGTCACCTCGCCGGTGACGTAGTTGCGGTGATCGAAGTCGAATCCGGCCGCCCAGGAGACGGCCGCGAAAAAACCGCAGACGAGGAGGAATGCGCCGGCCGCGGTGATGAATCTATAGAATCCGGAGCTCATGACTCCACCTCCTCGTCCGAACCGCTGCTCTGCGGTTCAAACGCATCGGCGGATCTGAGGTCCTCGAGGGTGACGCGGTCACGGCCGTCGTCCTGGGCAAACGTGAAGGCGAGCTGGATCTTGTCGAAGACGATCCGGATCCGGCCCTGCTGCCGGCTCCATTTGTGCATCAGCTCCAGGGCGCCCTTGCCCTCGATCTTGAGCGTCCGGGCGATGCACCGCAGGTCCGACTCGGGCGCGTATTCAGGGAGCCTTAAGATCGACTTAAGCCCACCCATGCGGCCGATGAACTGCTCGAAGTAACCCTTCGCCGCGCCGCTCGACAGGTCGTTCAGGAACTCCTCCGTAAACTTGAGGATGATCGTCGGCCGGCGGTCGTCGTAGATCTCGCGCAGCCAGTTGAAGCAGGGCTGCTGCGCGCCATGCCGCGCCTGGTAGAGGACCTGGGCGTTGTCGATGATGATGGTCCGGGACTCGTTGATGTTCTCGCGGAGTTCCAGTTCGCGCCGCCGGCTGATGCCAGTGACGCCGACGTGATAAGCCTCGAGGATTTTTCCCTGGAGCGCGGGCAGGCTGCCATTCGCCGGGGATTCGACGTGAATGACCTGGCCGTGATTGTTGAGCGTCCGGTAGCACTTGAAGCTCTCCGAGGTCTGGCCGCCCGTCGGCGCGATGATCCCGCCGATCCGGCAGACGGCGCCGATCGCGCGCTTGCTGTCGATGAAGTTCGAAATGCACCGGTAAGTCGGCGTCTGGACGAACGGCAGCTGGCCCGTCCGCTGGACCTGCTGCTCGTAGCGCCGCAGCGACGAGGCGAGTTCAAGAAATTCGCTCCAGGCGCGGCCGCCGGCGTTCCAGGTGTTGGCCTTCGCGGTGAAGTAATCGCCACAGATCAGGTTCCGGAAGTACTCCCGCGATTTGTCGTGGCCGAGCTTGGCCGCGATGGCCCGGAGGCTCTCGGTGTTGTTGTGGCAGTGCTCGAGAAAGAATCCCTGCACCCAGCGCACCTCGTTCCGGATCATCTCCGGATAGTGCTCGATCGCCTTCTCCAGCTCGCTGATGCTCTTGCTGGTGCGGACCAGGGCGGGCGTGTGGGAAGTTGAGACCTCGAGCTCAAGTCCGTTGGACTTGGCGTCGGCGGTCGTTTCTGCTGTTGGTTTCGTCATGTCGGTGGGTCTCCTGGCTGTCATGTTGGTTGATCTGCTGACTAGGGCCGTCCGGTGCTCTAACACCGGGCGGCCCGCCTTTGGTGGTGACTAAAGGGGTTGCTCGAGCTGGGCCCTGGCCCGCTCCGCCAGGCGTCGCGAACGGTTCGCGTTCTGCTGCACCTGGGCGGCGGTCTGGCGGCGGGTCTGCTGCTTCGCGGCGGCCGCGCCGGCGATCATGGCGGATCCCGCCCGGTGCGCCTGGATCAGCGCCTCGTTGTGCTGGTCGGCGGCCTCGCGTGCGACCGCGTCGCCGGCGTGGCGCTCGCGGAGCGGCTGCTCGATCAGGGACCGATAGTGTGCCTGCTCGGCGAACGCGCGCTCGTGCGCCTGCTCGTCGAACCAGCCGACCCGCTCGGTGCAGCGGACGACGCAGACATGGCTTCCGGCCTCGTCGAAGAGATGCGCGATGCTGGGATCGGTCTCGAGCACCTTGGCCGTGAAGGCCTCGCGGCGCTCGACGGCGAGCCGCTCGTGTTCGGCCCGGTAGATCGTCTTCATGATCCGAACGTGGTACGGCTTGAAGACCTCGACCGACGGGATCGACTTCGCGATGAACGGCAGCAGCGAAATCTCGCTGACCGGAGTGAACCGCTCGGCCTGCATCAGACGCTCCCAGCGCTCCTGGGAGGACTCGAGGCGGTGCTTGATCTGGGCGAGCTTGATCTGCTCCCGCGGGTAGCGGGCGAGCTCCTCAATCGGCCGGAAGGATTCGCGCGGGCTGAACCGGAAGAACGCCCGCTGCTCGAAGCCCTCGAGCTGGTGTTCGACCCGGTTGTTCAGGAGATCGATGATCGTTGTCAGGGCGTCGATCGCCTCGTGATACTGCAGGAAGGGCGCCTTCAGCTGGCGGATCACGTCGGCCGAAAGATCGGCCTCGGCCGCGGCCTTGAGCAGCATGCGGGCCGCTTTCTTCCGGCCCTCGAGTTCGCCGGGCATGAGGGCGTAGCTGGCGCCGGTCTGGCCGGGTACCGTGGCCAGCTCGTTGTGGAAAAGATTGAAGTAGGACTCCAGCGGCGCCTTGAACCACGGCTGCCCGCTCGTCTCCTCGTAGCCGCCAGGGAGCACGGTCCGATGAGTCATTCCCGAAAGTTCGGTGATCACCTGGTTGCCCGTGATATGCGCGAGCACTTTCCGCTCCTCGGTGCTCAGGGTCGCCTTCTGGTTCTCAACGATCAGCCGTATCGGGTAACCTTCCGGCAACCCGAGCTGAAGAACCGAGCCCACCAGCTGGCGCATCTCGGCGCGAAGCAGCTCCTGGCGCTTGCCCTCGTCGTCGGTCAGGTAGGCCTTGGCCACCCATGCGACGATCTTCCGGGTCGCGATATCCATCGCCACGAGGAGCCAGAGCTCCACCGGCGTTGGTTGTCCTGGCACGATCACGAGCCAATCGGTCCGGACGTCGTCAAAGATGACGCCCTCGAGCGGCCGCAGGCCCGCCGTCGTCCGCTCCACCTGGGGGAGCAAGTGGTGCGTGGCCTTGTGGCCATCCCGCGCGAGCCCGAGCTGCGCATCGCTCGGCAGATAGCGGTAGAGATTCCGGTCGTCCCAGCCGGACGGATAGAAATCCTCGGGGAAGAACTCGGGGATATCGCCCCCGTGGATCTTCGCCCAGTGATCCTGCCAGGTGCCGAAACCCGCGATGACCTCGCCGGCGGCCCAGTTACGCCGGATCTGCTTGAAGACGGGCGCCGCGACCCGGTTGTTCTTCTCAACCAGGCGCTGCAGCTCACGGATGAACTCGGCCGGCTGGGGCTGCGTCGTGCCCTTGTAGTCGTTCAGGAGGACTTTCCAGTCCTGGGCCCGGCGGTAGTCTCGCCAGAGACGGCGAATCGTCTTGGCTGAAAAGCCGCGGCCCAGGTGGGCGTTGCGCTCAGCCAGTTGTTCCGAGGCAGCGCGCACGTTCCGCGCGTGGGCCAGCTCGTTGAAGATCGCGAAATAGGCGTCGACGTACTCGCGCCATTTTTTCGGGAGATTGTAGTAGAGCGCCTCGTCGGATCCCTGAAGGGATCGCAGGGAAAGCAGTCCACCGATGCTGCCAGGAAGCGCGATCATCCTCGGCCTCCCTTCTTTGCGATCTTGGCTTCAGCCGTCAGACGGAGCGTGATCGCGTGGAACTTCCGTGCGACCTCGGTTAGGTGTTCGTCGGCGCGGAGCAGTTCTCCGGGCGTTAGATGGCGGTAGGCCTTGTCCCGAATCAGAATCCCCTCGACGCCACCCAAGGCATCCTGGATTGCCGCCAGGGCGGCCTTCCGGACCTCGCGTGCGGCCTCGTCGGCCGAGAGCTTCTTCGCCGGATAGTGCTTCCGCTTGCCGGTCTCTGAATCGATGTTCTCGGCGCCTCTTAGCACCTGCAGATCGCGAAGCATCTCGGTGCCTGTCCGCTCGCCTGCAATTTCCTTCACTTTGGCCGCTAGTTCCGCGCGGTATTTCTTATCGGACTCGATTCGTTCGAGAAAAGTGGGAGCCGTCAGCTCCGCCGCCGGCAGTTGTAACATCGCGTTACAAGTGGCGAGCCGACGGTACCGATGGGCCGTCATTCGATTTAGGCCCTGTTCGTCGAGCCACGCATCAAATTTTCCGTAAGGCAAAGCCGCCTTGGCCTGTTCGCAGAGGTGACCGTAGCGGACGGCAAAAGCGATAGCTAGCTGGGCATGCTGTTTGGCGAGAGCCTGGGTCTTCCGCATTTCGCCGCCGATGGAGTCCAGGAGCGGCGTGCTTAATGCGCTCGAGACTGGAGCTGGGATGAGGTCGGTGGGTGTGATATTGGACATAGAAATTAGTTCTTTCCGGTAAACTTGGGGGTCTCGAGTTCCTGCATCGCCGCCTCGCGTCCGGCCATGAACGCGAGTTTGTGGAGAGCTTCGAGTTGCTCTTTGTTGAGCTTCATCTTCGCGCCGTTGTGCAGATCGTGGCCGCCCTCTCCGGTGAGGATCGCCAGCAAACTCTGCCAGTAGTCTTCAAATGCCTGGTCGGGGATTTCCAGGTAGACGGTGAGGTGGTTGTAGTTCTTGAGCGGCATGGTGGTTCGCCTCTTTGGGCTCAGTTTTTCCCGGTCGACGTGGCCGATGAAAGGGGGAGACCTCCGGCGAGCTTCCTCGCCTCCTCCGCGATCAGGAACAGATCCGCGGCGCCGAACTCACGCAGGCACGAGACCAGCGCATCGCGCTTGGTCTCGGCATCGTAGCGGGCCGACTTGATCAAAAGGGCAACGAGGAAGGTCCGCGGCACGCGCTTCGTCATACGCTCGCCGCGGCCGCCGTTGTATTCGTGGCCGGAGAGCTCGCGGCCGGCATCGAAGAGTTTCTCGATGAAGCTGTCGGAGAGACCCGTGATCGCGCAGACTTCCTTGAACGAGAACGACGGCTTGTGCGGAACGAGCCAGTCGAACTGTAGCGTCGATTTCGCGGCGGCGATCCGGACGGGTGCTGGAAGTCTGGCTGTCACAGAATCAAGAGGCCCGCTGAAAGTTTAAGACTAGCTGAACGTGCAAACGATCGATCCTGTCGCACTCGTCAGCTAAAGCATTTAGCTGTAGCGCTGCTTTTTCATCCGCGATGATCGTTGCGAGCGCACGCGAGAGCCGGGCCCGCTTGGCAGTCGATTCATCCGGGAGTTTCTCCAGGACGAAACTGTATAGCTCGATGACTTTAGGATCCATGGGGTAGGGTTTTGATGGCAGCGACCACGCGCTGAGCTTTTGAGCCGTTCCGGGCGCCGTTCACCGCGGCTTTCACAGTGTGCTCGGAAACCTTCATCTCTTGGGCAAAGCTCCGATAGGTGTGCCCGGCGAGAATCAGTTTTGCGCGCAGGCGCCGGGAATTAGCTCTTGACCGCGAGTCCATTTTTTTGAGAGTGTGCCTAAACCGATACACCAATAAAAACGGACGACAAGAAAAATAATGGAGTCGGGCACCAAATCTTTCGGAGTACGCCTGCGGGGGCTGATCGAGAAAAAAGGGGAGACGGTTGCCCAGTTCTCAGAGCGGTACGGAATAGGTGAATCCCAGGCATTCAACTGGCTCAAACTTCAGAAGCCGCCACCGGCCAAACACTGGCAACGGATCTCCGATTATTTTGGGGTCAGCGAGTCCTATGTGATCACTGGCACCCCGGATGTTCCGTTCGCTCTAATCCGCGAACCTGAAGACTACCGAGTTTCCGGTAGTGAGCAGGATCGAGAGTTAGGGGCTCCAACGGATAAGAAACAGGCGATGATTAACCCCCGGCATGCTGCCGCCCCGCAGCAACCGAATCGATCAGACATCGAGGAGCACGTCCGCAAGTACCTCGATTTGGCAGAGAAGATCCCAGGCGGAATCACCCTTGCATACTATGAGATCAAGGAAGCGATCCCGCTGAAGAAAATGCAATCCAGGCAAGAAGATGTAGCCCCATGAAAATAGACTCAACGCCCGTGCCGCCTATCGTTCCAGTGACGGACAAACCGGCTGGCGCTCAGCTTACGAATGTCGAGGCCTTGAAGACCAAGAAGACCAATAAATATTTGGCTCCTGGTATCGTGGGATTCCTTCAGTTTCTTGGATCCAGCCTGATCGCGATCGGCGCAATATCGTTCATCCTTCTCTATGCGGCCAAGAGATACGATGAACCCGTCACGCCAATCTTCGAAATCTTAGGCATCTACCTTGGAGGTGCGCTCAGTTGTTTCGTGTTTTCTAGCATTATCGATTTTCTCGCGCGGAGCTGTGCACACCTGGAGAATATTAATTCCAGACTTGAGTCTCCCGACCGGTAAGTCTGCGAAATACTCGTTACCGTTCCCACCTTTCCCACCGTAGCCTAACGGCCGGTGGGTTTTTTCGTCTACGGTCGGCATGTCAATGCCGACCCCCGCACCAAGTCCATTAAAAACCGGACGCCGCATCACGGATGTGATCGGGACTTTCTTCGCGACCTCGATCGACGTGTGTCGGGCGGGGGATCGGGTGGCGCTGCATCTCGCAACAACTTCCGGGGAAATCGTCATCACGCTGGCCGCCCGTGAATTTGTCCTGAAGTGCCGCGGGGTGCGGGACCACAATCTGAATCCGCTGCCGAATCCGATCGACGTGCTGCGCGCTGAGGCGAGAGAGCGGCAGGCGCGATCGCTGGAACCGGCGCCTCTTCCCACTGAAACCGCGGCGCCCGTTAAGCGTCGGCGGAAGTCTCCGGCCGCGGCCGCTGAATTCGAGCGCGCCTGGACGATGCTGAAGGCAAGTCCGGCCCTGAGCGTGAGACAGGTCGCGGAGATCTGCGGCGTGAATGCCAGCTGCCTCTCGACCTGGGCAACCCGCCGCCACCCCGGAGAACTGGCAGACCTTCGTCGCGCTCTGAATCTCCCGGTGTACGGCCGGCGTCCCGTCCTGCCTGCGAACCTCACCCAGGCCGCCGCGGCCGGCGTTCCCCTGGTGAAGCCCAGCGGCCAGGTCCTCTGATTTTTCCACCCATGAACAAACTAAAACATATCATCCGGGCCCTGGCCTTTGAGGCCGTGGTCATCGCAGCGAGCGTCGGGCTCGCGGCCTTCGTTGTCTCCGCCCACGCTCAGGTTTCCCCCGATAGCGGGATCAGTCAGGTCACGATTGACGCCGCCTCCGCGGCCGCCGTGCCGTTCATCGTTTCCTTCGCCGAGAAGTATCCCTGGCTCGTGACCGCCCTCGCGGTGATCGCGACCCTGCGGCTGATCTTCAAGCCGGTCATGTCGGGGATCGAGGCGATCGTGAAGGCGACGCCGAGCACGACCGACGACGAATTTGTCGCGAAGGCCGAAGCCTCCCGCGCGTTCAAGATCTTCGCCTGGGGTCTCGACTACCTCGGCTCGATCAAGGTCGGCCCGCAATTCACGGCGAAGCCGGGCGAGACCGCGCCGCCGCCCCAGGCCTGAGCCCGCAAACCTCCGTTCAATGTGCAACTCGCCCTCGCTGTTCTCGGTCTCCTCGCTGCCCTGGTCCCGTTCCTTTTCTGGTGGGCCAAGCGCAACGCTGCGCCGACCGCTGTCGAGCAGCGCCAGGAGACCGACCGGGAATTCGAACTGCTCGAGCAGCAGATACTCGAGGCGGACGCTCGCGGCGATTTTGCCGCTGCTGATGCTCTTCGTCGCGTCCTGCTCGACCGTGTCGCACCCGAGCGTCCAAGCGTCGGCGACGGGCAACAGCTACCGGCTGCAACTCCCGCCGGGGACCAGGATCACCGCACCGGATGACGCAAGTGCTGCGCAGATCCGGGCGGTCGCCGTCAACGAGCTCGTGCCGGGGTCCGGCCGCGAACTCGTCCTCGCCGCGCCGCTGCAGCTCGTGAGCCCGACCTACATCGCCGAACGCAACGCGACGGAATCCTCCCTCCTTCAGCTGATCACGAACCTCAAGAACGACCAAGCCCGCGCCCTCGCCAAATGACGCCGCTTACCCTCGCCGACCTTTCCGCGCCGCCGCCGCCCGAAATCCTGTCCTCCTGGCTGGCCGTTTTCTTCTATCTGGTCGGAGGCACGACCGCGGCCATTATACTATATCGGCAGGTCACTGGGCGGGGATCGAGCACGACGATCAGTGACCAGCCGCTCGAGGTGAAGGAGCATGCGGGCATCGCGACGCTGCAGCAGCTCGAGGCCGTCAAGAACGAGACCCACGGGCGGATCAAGCGCGAGCGCGGTGAGATCGATGCGCGGATCCAGCGGGTCGAGGAAATCTCCGAGCGCAAGTTCGATAAGATCGAGGAGAAGATCGACGAAAACACGAAGCTCACCGCCGGCATGAACGGCGAGATGCGCCAGATCAACCAGGCGGTCACCCAGCTGACGAGTTCGCTCACGAACTTCATGCGCGACCAGGCCAACGATTCCCGATGAACAACGCCGAACTCGAACGCTTCCGGATCTGTCTCCTGCAGCAGCTGCGCGAGGTCGGGGCCGACCGGGATCTCCCGCTCGGCACGATCGTCACCGGCGCCAGGCTCGCCGCCTTCGCGGCCGCCAACGACGACACCGTCCGCGGTGAACTCGTCTATCTCCTGGACAAGGGCCTCGTCACCCGTGTCGAAAAGCAACTCTCCCCCGAGAACAAGCGCTGGAGGATCACGGCCGCGGGCCGCGACTTCCTCGCGGAGCAGGGCCTATGACGACCCACTCTCACACTTTCGGCGCCGTGGTGGTCGCCGGATATAACGGTCGGTCGGTGGTCAAAACCCCGGCGGGTGCGGTTCTTGGTTGCCGGCCCGCCGGGTGTAATTTCGCGCGCGCGGCGCGCTCCCGCTGATGCCTGGCAAGATCGCCAACTCCCTCAGCCACGACCAGCTGGTCGCCCTGCTCGACGAGCTGAAGTCGTTGAGCGGCTCGCCGACCCTGGCGCAGATCCAGGGGATCGCGAAGAAGCACGGGATCACGGTCTCCCTCGAGGGTGCGAAGACTTTCCGTAATACGACCTTCAAGGCGCACCTGGAGCGTTTAGCTTCCGGCCGCGAGAAGTCGGCGCAGATCCTCGCGGCCGTCCGCGAGGGCGGGGCGCATCCCCTGGACGCGGTCGAAGAAGCCGCGGCCTCAGATCTCCTGGATCTCTACACGTCCGGCGAAGACGTCGACGTTGGCTCGGTCGTGAAGATCGCGCTGCAGCTGCGCGCCTCTCTCGAACAGCGGAAGGACCGCGACCGCAGCGACCGCGATCTCGATCGCAAGCTCGCCGACAGCGAGGCGCGCCGCGCCGACGCGGCCGAGCGGCTGCGGGTCCTCTTGGAAAAGCTCGAGCTTGCCCAGCTCGACGCCGCCCAGGCCGTGATCACTCACGCAAAGGAGCTCCGCTCAGTCACGGCCGACACGAAGCTCGACGCCCAGGAAAAGACCGAGCGCGTCCGGAAGATCCTCTTTGGCGAACGCCCGGCCGACTGGCAGCCGATCAAACCTTCGGAGGTCACGAGCAAATGACCGCCGCCACTAACAAGAAGACTTCGGCCAAGGTCGCGAAGGCGATCGCCCTCAGTGCGGCTGTCGCCGTATCGACGGCCGGCGCCGTCCCGAACGTGGTCGCCGATTCGGCCGCGCTCGTGACCTTCCGCAAGTACCAGGAGCGCGTCTTCTGGGATCACGAGACGAAGACCCAGATCCTCCATTGGTCGCGCCAGATTGGGAAGAGCTACACGCTCGCCGCCTGGGCGGTCGACCGGCTGCTCCGTCATCCCGGACGCCTGGTCACGGTCCTTTCCAATTCCCGCGCTAACGGCCTCGAGTTCGTCCTTAAGTGCCAAGAGGTCTGCCGGAGGCTCGGCCAGGCGATCGAGCTCGAATCGAACCATGCCGAACTCGACAAGCGCTACGACCTTTCGGAGGACATGAAATACGACATGATGCGGGGCGAAGTCCGCATCACGGTTGCCGGCCAGACCGGCCGCATCCTGGTCCTCGCCGCCAATCCGCGCACCGCGCGCGGCTTTTCCGGCGATCTGATCCTGGACGAATTCGCGTTTCACCAGGACAGCGCCGCGATCTGGGAGGCGGCCGAGCCGATCATCTCGTCGAACCCGGACTTCCTTTGCCGGATCGCCTCCACCGGCAACGGCCGGCGGAACATGTTCTATCAGCTGATCAGCGAGGGCCGGATCCCGTACTACAGGGTCCGCCGCTCGGATGCCTGGAACGCCGGCGAGATCAAGATCTACTCGGCCGTCACGGGCAAGGAGATCACCCCCGACCAAGCCCGCGCCGAGGCGAGCGACAAGCGCGCCTACGACCAGAACTACGAATGCCTCTTCAACGACGAGGCAATGGCGCTCCTCACCCAGGAGCTGATCAACGCCGCGCAGCGCGAGGGTGTCGTGATCGAGAACCAGTCCTGGTCGTCGGTGACGATCGAGCGGCTCCTCTCCCAGACGATCGGCGAACTCTTCCTCGGCCAGGACGTCGGCCGGAACCGGGACCTCTCGGTCCAGACCGTCCTCGAGAAGATCGGCCAGGCTTACCGGGTGGTCGCGATGCTCCGCATGGAGAACATGCGCCTTCCGGCCCAGCAGGCCGAGCTGCAGCGGATCGCCACCCTGCCCAAGTTCCGCCGCGGTGCGATCGACATGACCGGCATCGGCCTGGGACTCGTCGAGTATTCGCAGGAGCAGCCCTGGGGCCAGCGGATCGAGGGCGTCAACTTCGGCTCGACCGAGGCCGTCTCCAACCGGCTCCGGGCCGACGGCACCAAGTCCCCGACCGCTCGCGTGACCGAGATCATGGCGACCGAGATGCTCCAGGTCTTCGAGGATCACCGGATCGAGATCCCGATGGATCCCACCCTTCGGGACTCCCTCAGGAAGCCCGAGAAGATCACGAGCCCCGGCGGCCGGGTCTCGATCGCCGCCACCAGGGACGAGGCCGGCCACGCCGACGAGTTCTGGTCGGTCGCCCTGTCCATCCGCGCCGCCTCCCGCGGGGTCGCCTCCTACAGTTCAACCCTCGTCTGACCCACCATGCCCACTTTCCCCAAGCCCGAAACCGCGCATTTGCCCGCCAAGGCCCCTAAGTCGTCCCGGTGGGTAGCTAGACCCCAATTCGCGCCCGGAGCCCGTTCTAGCCTATATTTAATGAAACTTAAAGGGCACCTGGAGGCAGCGCTGACGCAACCGGACCCGTCCGGAAGGGGGGAGACGGCATGAGCAAGGCGAAGACACCCTTCTTTTCGGCCATGGGTAACCGGCTCGATGCCATCGTCGGTGCCTTCCGGGCCAAGGCGATCTCCCAGCTGGCACGGGCGTTCCAGACCGGATCTGACACCTATGACGGGATCGGGACCAAGTACTACCAGCCCTATGCCCAGTCGCCCTGGATCTTCTCGGGCATCAACCTGGTCTCCGGGGAATTCACGGGGCTCCCGCTCAAGTTCTATGCTGGCGCCAAAGAGTACAGCGATCCGAAGCTCGAGGCCTGGTGGGAGGCGCCGGCGCTCGGGTCCGACAAGAAGCGCCTGAACCGCAGCCAGGTCGACCAGCTGCTGGCCATGTGGCTGCAGCTCGAGGGCGAATTCTTCATCCTCTTGGACGCGAGCTGGGCCGTGCCGTTCCCCAAGGGGGACCTGCCTCCGTTCATCATCGGCCGGCCTGACCGGGTCCGTTTGATCGTCCAGGGCGGAGACCTCCAGGGCTACGTCTGGTCCGACGCCGGCGGTCGCCAGCACGTCTTCCTGCCGGAGCAGGTGATCCATAAGCTCGAGCCGAACCCCTACGACGACTGGCGCGGCATCGGCCGGGCGAAGATCGCCACCGTGGCCGCTGAGGGCGCGTTCCTGACCGGCAACTACATCCGCGAGCTGATGCGGAACAACGGGGACCAGGGCTTTATCGTGATCGGGAAGAACGGCGTCGCGGACGATACCCAGCGGGCCCAGATCATCGCGGATCTCCGGGCCAAGCGCCAGGCGCTCCGGGCCGGCATGCCGAAGGACCTCTTCCTGACGGGCGACATCACCATCGATCGTCCCACTGAGCAGGCGGCCGGGGTCGATCTCACGAACACGACCTCGCTCTCCCACCAGGAGATCTACGTTTCCCTCGGGATCCCGCCGTCGATGACCGCGGTGAAGGCGGCCTATTCGATCGGCAAGGACAGCGATCGCTACCAGCTGATCACCGGGACGAGCCAGCCGCTTTCCCGCAAGATCACCGGTGCCTACGGCGAACTCGCTTCCCGGCAGACGAGGAAGGCCCTCACGGCCGAACACTACTGGGACGATCATCCTGTCATGCAGGAAGTCCGCACCGCGCGGATCGAGACGGCCCTGAAGCTCTGGGCATCCGGCATGTCCTGGATGGACGTGAACGATTACCTCGACCTTGGGATGGAGCCGTTCCCCGGCTGGGAGATTCCCTATCTGCCATTCTCCGTGACTCCCGTGGATCTGTCGGGCGCGAAGCCCGCCCCAGCGGATCCGGGCGAGGATCCCGCCCTCGGAGAAATGAGCCGGCGCCGGTCGGCCGATCTGCCGGAGATCGCAGCCTTGCGCCTCCTCTTCCTCACCCGTTCGCGCCAGGGGGAAGCCGCTCTGGCGATCCAGGCGAGCGCCACCCAACTCGAGGCGGAAGTCCTCGCGGGCTTCACCTGCAACTGCGGCGCCGGCGTCGTGACCCAGAAAGCCGATCGCCCCGCGAAGGAGATCACCCTCTGGCGCCAGCAGATGGCGCAGCGCCGCGAGAGCATCCAGGCATACAAGTCAGCCTTCGGTCGGCTGCTGACCGAGATCCGGATCGAGACCCTGCGGAACATCGAAGGCGAATCCGGCAAGGCGCTCCTGGCGAAGCGTGTCGCTCCGGACCAGGCAGCGACGAAGACCGCGGCGAGCGACTTCCTCTTCGACCTGTCCAAGTTCAAGGACCGGTTCACCGCGACCATGCGGAAGCAGGGCACCGCCGCCTTGAACAAGGCCGGCGAGCAGCTCTTCTCCGAACTCGGCCGCTCGGATCCGTTCACCTTCGCGCCCCAGGAGGTCCTCTCCTTCCTCGGCGACCGCGAGAACCGGATGCGGAATGTCCCAGAGGACGTCTTCGGTCGGATCAAGGATTCCCTCCAGGAGGGCCTTGATGCCGGCGACTCGACCACGGATCTCGCGGACCGGGTGCGGGCCGAGTTCAACAGCCTGGGGAAGGGCGAGGCCCAGCGGATCGCGCAGACGGAAGTCTCCGCGGCCTACGGCTTCGGCCGCCAGGCGGCCATGAAGAAGGCCGGAATCAAGTTCAAGCAATGGCTGACGAGCGGCAACGCGAACGTCCGGCCCGCCCATGCCGAGGCCAACCTGCAGACGGTCCCGATCGACGAGCCCTTCATCGTCGACGGCGAGGAGCTCATGCACCCCGGCGACTCCTCGGGCTCCGCGGGGAACGTCATCAACTGCCACTGCGTGTCCCTCGCGAAGGCCGACGCCGAGTCCTGATTTTCCATCCCATGAAAAAACTGCTCTCCCTCCTCCTCGCGGTGCTTCTCGCGCCGCTCGTCTCGGCCGCTACCAATGGCGCCGGCGCCGGCTTGGTCGACGATTACACGACCCGCGTCGTCCTTGGCCAGGGTACGCCGATCACCTTCTACGCGACGAACGCCGCGGCCGGCACGACCACGACGGAAACGGCGATCACGCTGACGAAGTCCGCCGGCACGGCCGCCACCTCGACCGCCGTCTCCTTTGTCGTCACGAGCGGGAAGCGCTTCCGGATCACCTCGATTACGATCGCGACCAAGGGCCACGCGACCGGCACCGCCCAGGTCACGACCTTCAGTCTGCGGGTGAACACGGCCGGCGCCGTCACGACCTCGAGCACCCCGGTCATCTTCCAGGCCTCGAGCGCCACGGTCGCCACCTCCGGCGCCTGGGACCGCAGCCACTACTCGTTCGCCGACGGCTACGAGATCCTCGGCGACGGCACGCTCCAGATCGGGCTCACCGCCGCGGCCACGTACACGACGAACGCCCCGACCTGGTACGCCGTTATCACCGGCTACGAATACTGATTTCCCATGCACGCGAACCTCCTCTCCCTCCTCGCCAAGCACAAGCTCACCGGCCCGGTCCGCCGCGAGATCTCCGTCGAGCCGAAGGTGCTCGACGCCAAGAAAGGCATCGTCCGCTACTGCGCGAGCGACGAGAGCCTCGACTGGCACGGGGAGATCGTCCGCGTGAACGGCTGGCGCTTCGACTACTTTGCGAAGAACGCGCCCTTCGTGAACAGCCACGACTACGGCGACATCCGCCAGCTGCTCGGCCAGGTCGTGAACTTTTCGATCCAGGGTCCGGAGCTGATCGAGGACGTGCAATACGCGCTCACCGAGACCGGCGACTGCCTAGCCGACTGGGCTTTCAAGATGGCGCGTGACGGGTTCCTCAAGGCCGTCTCGGTCGGCTTTGTCCCAGTCTCCATGTGCTCGAAGTGGGACGGCGACACGAAGGACTTCCTCGCCCAGATCGCCGAGCTTGGCCTCGACGCCGCCACGGCCGCTAAGCTCCGCGCCGTCTACCGCGAGCAGCAGCAGATCGAGCTCTCGCAGTGCATCCTCGGGGCGAACCCGAACGCCCTGGCGAAGGCCTACCGCGCCGGAACCCTCACGGAGGAAGACCTCCAGAAATTTTGCGCCATGCAGGACAGCCTCGAAATCGACAACCCGGCCGATCACTCCGCGCCCGCCGGGACGTCTTCCGCGCGGACGAAGCTCGCCCTCCTGGCGCAGATCCAAGCCCTGCTCTAAATCCAAAATGAAAATTGTCTCTACGCTCCTCGCGTTCTTCGCGGGCCTGTTTGCCGGGATTCCCCTGGTGAACCCGCCCGCCGTCAAGGCCGACCGGATCCCGGTCAGCTCGTCCACCGTCTACTTCGAAAACTTCTTCCTGAGCGTCGGCCGGCACCTGGCCGTCGGCCTCCTGAGGATCGAGCTCGCGATCGACCGCATGTTCGGTGCGCGGATGCCTGTCCTTGGCTTGGGCGTTGCGCCCGGCCTGGACGAGCAGATCCAGAAGTCGCTCGAGGCTCTCAACGGTCGCCTCGGCAAACTCGATGAGGTCGAAAAGGCCGTCGCCGCCAACAAGGCCGATGTCGATCAGGTCACCAAGGCCATCAACGAGGTGAAGCTCTCCCTCGATGAGTCGCGTCGCATGCAGCTTGAGTTCAAGTCGGCCTACCGGGCTCCGGCTCGCGCCGATGGTTCTCCGGCCGACATCAGTGACGAGTGCGCCAAGTTCCTTGGCTCGCTCACCCTGTGCTCCGCGATCCGCCAGGGTGGCTCGTTCATCGAGGCGGAGAAGCTCAAGAACTTCATGGGCATCGTCGAGCGGAACCTCGGGCCCGTCGCCAAGTCGGCCCTGACGACTTCCGACATCCCGCTCCCGGTCCAGTATGCCGCGGAAGTGGTCGAGCTCGTCTACGCCTACGGCATCGCCCGCAAGGTCGGCACCGTGTTCCCGCTGGGTGCGGCCACGGTCAAGCTGCCGAAGCTCGGCACCGACACCGACTGGGGCCTGATCGCCATGAGCGGTACGGTCACCGAAGTCAGCCCGAGCTTTGCCTGGGTGACGTTCACCGCGGAAAAGTTCGGCGGCCTGATCCGTCTCCCGACGGAACTGGACGAGGACTCCGTCGTCGCGGTGGGCAAGTTCGTCGCCCGCTACGCCGCCCGCAAGATCGCCAAGGTGGAGGACTACCAGTTCTTCCGCTCGACCGGCGCTGCCAGCGGCGTCAACGGTACGGCCGAAGGCCTGACCAAGAACGTCGTGACGGACACGATGTTCTACTACAACGGCAACAGCTCGACCTCGGGCAAGACCAAGCAGACGGACGCGACCCTGGCCGACTTCCGTGGCCTGCGCGGGACGCCGAACGGCGCCGTGCTCGGTAATGCCGCCTACTACATGCACCCGACGTATGAGGCGCTGCTCGTGAGCTTCAACACGTCGGCGACGGTCACGCCGTATCTGCGCGGCACCGCCGGTTCCCCCGCGACCCTGGATGGTTTCCCGATCATCTGGGTGCCTGTCCTGCCCGCGCTCTCCTCGACCGCGAGCGCGAGCCTCGTGCATGCGCTCTTCGGCGATGCGAGCTTCATGTATCTCGCGCCCCGAAACGGTATCCGCTTCGACACCTCGAAGGACGCCGCGTTCACGACCGACGAAATCCTGATCCGCGGCATCGAGCGCCTCACGGTGGGCAAGATGGCGACGGACCCGGTGGCCGGTCTCCGGAACGCCGCCAGCTGAACGAGTCTTCTGCGAGGTCCTCCGCCACGGGGCGGAGGGCCTTTTAGAATCCTCCCATGATCAAGAAACCAATCGTCAAGCGCCCGATCCCCACAATCCGCACCAAGTAGCCAGGATACTTTTCCGCCATGAACCTCACCCTCGGGACTCTCGAAGAGCTGAAGATCCACCTGCTGAACGAATCGATGCGCAGCGCGGACACCTTCGACGCCACGATCGCAGCGATCGGCCGCGGCGTCGCCGCGCGCTTCGAGCAGTACTGCATGCGGAAGTTTCTGCGGACCGTGAACGATACTTTCGAATGCACCGCCGATCGCATGCATGTTTCGCTCCCGCGATACCCGCTCGACGCGGCCCCGACGATCGAGTTGCGCGATGCACTTTCGACGGGCTACGTCGCCCAAGTCTACAACGACCTGGTCGTCGATCACGACCTGACGGCCGGACTCATCAAGTTTGCCGCATTCCCTGGTCCCTATTGGTCCCGCCTCCGGTTTACCTACACGGGCGGCTACTGGTTCAGCGACACGGCCGGGGACAACGGCACGCCCCAGTCCGTCCAGGAGGGCTTCATCACCCTTGTGATCAACGACGAGACGGTCGCCATCACCTTCGATTCCGAATACACCTCTCCGCCCGTCGTCACTCCGACCGTCGTATTGCCGGACGCGAACGGGAGCGCCATCTCGGCGACGCCCTACGCGATCACGACGACCGGCTGTTTGGTGAAGCTCGGCGCCGCGATCCCAGCCTCTGGCTACCAGCTGTCCTGGGTCGCGACGGGCTCGGTCCCTGGCGTGGCGACGCCGGCCGACCTGCCGACCGGCGCCACGGCCCGGCCGGACGACCTGTATCTCGCCTGGCTCCTGCAGTGCGAGCGGATCTGGGCCGTTCGCGACAACCTCGGGATCAACATCGCCGGCGAGAAGTCGGTGACCTTCGTCTCCTCAACCCTCGCCGCCTTGGAACTCGTGCCCGAGGTGAAGAACAAGATCGACGGCTATCGCCGCTACGCCCTGACATGACCGAGCTCGTCCTCACTGACAACGCGGCCGCGGTCCTGCGGCAGATCAGCACCATGCCCGAGCGCATGGGCCGGGGGATCGCGCAGGCCTTCGACCAGCAGAACCTGCTCACGATCGCCTATGCCCAGCAGCACAAGCTCTCCGGCCCGCGGCCCGCGGTCCTTGGCGTCGTCACAAACCGCCTCCGCCTTTCCCTGAATGCGAGCCCGGCTGTCGTCGAGGGCAACACCATCACTTCCGCGATCGGGACCAATGTCCGCTACGCCGGCGTCCACGAGCGCGGCTTCGAGGGGGACGTCCAGGTCGATGGGTACACCCGGAGGATCTTGAACAAGACGGCCTCCCGCTACACCTTCGACATGGCCACGGGCCGGACGACGAAGTCGAAGCGGAAGATCCGCGCTGTCTTGGGCCAGGTCACAGTCCGCCCGTTCACGCGGCACATGAACGTGCCGGCCCGGCCGTATCTCTCCTCGTCGATCGCCGAGCGGCACTACGACTACGGCTTTGCCATCTCGAAGGCGATCGTCACCGCCTGGAAAGAGGGAGGCTCGTCATGACCTACATCCCTTCCCAGATGGAGCGCCTGCAGCTCGACTGCGTCGGCCGCCTCGAGGCGGAATACTACTTCAACGACATCGGCGTCTTTGTCCTGCGGCCGCGCGAGAACGACGGCTTCACCCAGATCCAGTCGCGGATCGACCAGCTGGTCGGCGGCCTGGTGAAGAAGAACGGCAAGAGCGGCGCGGCCATCTATGCCCTCATGCCGACGGCGGATGCGACCGACCTCGATGCGCCGGGCCCGCGCCTGGACAACGCCATCACCTTCCGCTGCCAGGAGCTCCCGGTCGTCAACATGGGGCCGAACGGCACGCTCAAGAGCTGCGAGGAGATCGCGATCCGGGTCCTGCAGGTTCTCCACCATTTCAATCCGGGGAAGGGCAATGTCCTCTATGCCGCGCCGGACGTCTGGACCCCGAGCGCCGCGGCGGATCCCAAGGTCACGATCGACATCAAGCTCATGCAGAAGAGCGGACTCCCGTACTACCAGAAGTGCGCGCCGGTCACGATCGCGGCGGCCGGTCTCCTCGTGACGCTCACCTGCGCGACCCCGAGTTCGATCATCCGCTACTCGATCGACGACTCCTACCCGACGCTCACCTACACGGCGCCCTTCACGCTGCCGGCGGCCGCCACCGTGCGCGCGGCCGCGCACACGACCGACCTGCAGCAGTCCGACCTCCGCGAACTTTCCGTTTCGTAAACACAAACCCGCTCCCGTCATGCCTACTCCCATCAATCCCGCACTCGTGATCGCCGGTCCGGCGTATGTCTTTACCCGGAACAAGGCTTTTTATTCCAAGGGCAACGTCGTCGTCTCGCCCAAGATCGAAACCTTCGGCATCGAGCTCGCCGCCTATGGCTCGATCGAGGACCGCGAGAGCAACGCCTCGCTCGAGGTGAAGTTCACGCCGGTCGGCCGGCTCGACGCCCTCTCGGTCCTCTGGCCCTACGGCATCGTTAGTCCCGGCGAACTCGTCCACGCCGTGGCCCAGATCGTCTCGGTCGATACCGCGACCGAGATCATTACGTTCAACAGCCTGGCGCGATTCCGTGACGGCGCCCCGATCGTGACGGCCACCCTGGGCACGCTCCCGACCGGTCTCTCCGCCGGACTCTATTACCTGCACAAGCTCTCGGCGACCACGGGCACCCTGCACACGAGCGAGGCGAATGCCCTCGCCGGCACGAGCGCCGTGAACCTCACGGCCTCCGGCACCGGGATCTCGCGGATCATCGAGCAGGAATACCTGAAGATCATCACCCTCACCGGTGACCAGTACATGTTTCACAACACGGCTGTTGTCGCCTCGCCGGACTTCAACGGTTCGGCCGCCTCCACCGCGATCGGCGAGGTCACCTTTGAGGCCTTCCGGAAGTTCGGCACCGCGCCGACGAACGCCAATTCGTTCTTCACGAAATCGACCGGCACTACCCTGGACACCTCGTTCGATCCTTCGAACATTGTCACGCAGGCCTACTCGTTGGCCTGGGGTGCAAGCCTGCCGTGGAGCGCCCTCAGCACCAGGGCCGGCATCAAGGCGACCTTCCCCCTGAGCGTCGAGGCGATCGGCGACGACGCCAGCGGCCTCTCCACCCGGAGGATCAATTCCGCGGACGCTGCCTTCTCCTGCACGCCGATTGGCGTCACCGAGGACGACGTCTACACGAAGCTCGTCCTCCAGGACACCGGCGCCGGCCGCGGCCGCCGCCTGACGAGCACGGACAACCTGCTCCTCTCCGACGGCTCGTCGGTCTACCTCCAGCTCTACGGCGCCGTCCTGCAGCCGGGCTCGTTCAACTACGACAAGGCCCTGGACCGCGTCGGCGAACTCACCTGGAAGCCGACCCGCACGTTCGCCTCCGGTGTCGCCAAGGCCCTTTACTACGTCGGCGGCACGACTCCCCCGTGAGCTACGCCCTCGAGACGACCTACGATGGGGTCCTCCTCGCGTCTCCCGATCCGGCCCTCGGCCGGATCGGGCCGTTCGGCATTACGCTCAACGGTCAGCAGGTCGTCGACGAGCAGGCGCTCTTTCGCGCCGTCCAGTCCTCCTTCCTCGGCCGCGGCGGCCAGGCGACGGAGTTCAAGTTTCGGGTCAACGCGCAGTTTTCCACGCTGCGCCAGGCCTTCGAGTTCATGTTCACCCACCAGAGCGATCTGTCGGCGAACGGCGATTTGACGATCACGACCGGCCCGACCGGCGACACCTCGACCGTCAAGCTCGCGAACGCCGCCTATGCCTCGGTCGCGATCGTCGAGGTGAAGGGCATCTCGATCGTCCTCGAATACACCTTCCGCGGCGGCCTCTTCGCGATCGTCTGATTCCTCCCATGAAGTTTAAAGCCATCCTCCTCGGTCTCGCGATCATGCTCCTGGCCGGCGCCGCCCGCGCCCAAGGCCTCTTCGGCGACCTGACCGTGCAGCGCACGATCACCCTCCAGGGTGCCTTAAGACCGGCTCAAATCACCGCTAACCAGGACGACTATAGCCCGACCGACCTGAACAAGGCCGCGCGGCTTTACCTCTCGACGAACGCGACCCGGACGCTGTCTGGCCTGCTCGCCCAGGTCGACGGCCGGCGGATCGTGCTTACGAATAGCGGGCTCTTCAGCCTGGTCCTGGCAAACGAGAGCAGCTCGAGCGCGGCCGCTAATCGCTTTGCCTTGGGCTCAAGCTTGACGATCACCGCGGGATCCAGTGTCGAATTGATCTACGACGGCACCGCGGCCCGCTGGCGGCCGGCCGGTGGCGCTGGGTCGGGTGGCGGGAGCGGATCCGGCGACATGCTCGCCGCAAACAATCTTTCCGACCTCACCGATTTCTCCTTGGCCCGGTCAAACCTCGGCCTCGCAATTGGGAGCAACGTCCAGGCTTACAACTCGACACTGGCCGCGATCGCCGCCGGCACCTGGACGGGATCGACGAGTCTCACGACTCTCGGCACGATTGCGGCTGGCACCTGGCAGGGAACGCCCATTTCGACGGCCTATATCGCGGATGGTTCAGTCACCCTAGCCAAGATGGCCAACATGGCCACGGCTTCGATCCTGGGCCGAAATACGGCCGGCACCGGGGCTCCTGAGGTCCTCTCAGCCTCGACGACAAAGTCGCTCCTCTCGCTCAACAACGTCGAGAACACGGCCCTCTCGACTTGGGCCGGCACGACCAACGTCACGACGCTCGGCACGATCGCGACCGGCACTTGGAGCGGGACGGCGATTGCGGCGAACAAAGGCGGCACCGGCCAGACTAGCTACACGATTGGCGACCTATTATACGCTTCGAGCAGCTCGGCCCTGTCAAAGCTCGCGGCCGTAGCGGTTGGCCAGGTCCTGGTAAGCGGTGGCACCGGTACGGCGCCAGCTTGGTCGGCGACTCCGACGCTGACCTCCATCACGTCGCCGGCCTCGACTTCTCTGACTCTTGCGACGCTCGACACCAATCAGAATATCATTCTAGACCCACACGGTACGGGATTCACGAGCAGTGACAGCCCGATCGTCCTGACAGATAACACTAGCTACCGAACCTGGCAGGGTCCTTCCGGAGTCTCGGGTCGCGCCGGTGTGTATACGCAAAAGGAAGCGGCGAGCTCGGCCATATATGTCTTGGGCATCGGGACCGCAGGAACCATCAATGCGAGCTATTTAGGGTATCAGGCGAGCGGATCATTTGCTGCGATGACTGCAACCAGTTCTGGGGCCAATCTCGTTGGACTGGCTGGAAACTCCTTCGGCGGGACAACCTGGGTAAATACGGCAGGCATGACCGTTAATACAACCGAGGTGCATTCTGAATCTGCGCGCGGCACCCAGATCTACTTTCGGACGACGCCCAACGGTTCGACGACAGCTGCAATTGTTGGATACTGGAGCAACCAAGGTAACCTCCTCGTCGGTACTTCGTCGGACAGCGGACTCACAGGTGCTGGAGGCTTTAAAGTCGCTTCGACGACGGCCAGCACGAGCACGACCACCGGCTCTGGCATCTTTGCGGGAGGCATTGCCGTTGCAGGTAATTCTTATTTTGGAGGAACTCTGAACGCATACGGGCAGCTGGTTTTAGGAGTCAGCGCGACGACGCTCGGTTCGCTCAAGCTCTTCGGCAACACGTCCGGCGATGCGACGATTCAACCCGCCGCGGTGGCTGGAACCTCGACCATCGTCACCCTGCCGAACGCTAGCAGCACGCTCCCGATCTTCGGCCAGCAGATCACCTTCACCGGTCCCACTGCGGCGCGCTCGATTGCGCTGCCTGACGCTTCTTTCACAGTCGCGCGCACCGATGCGGCCAACACCTTCACGGGCGCGAGCACGGCGACCTCCTGGACCATGACGACGCCGGTGATCGCCGGCGGCCTTACTGCCTCGGGTTCGGGCGCAAATAACTTCGCCGGATCGACCGGTACATTTATCACGTCGACCGGCGCGAACACGCTTTCTGGCGCGGTGACGGTCAACGATGCGACGACGCCCTCGATCACGCTCGCGAGCGGCAAGACGAACACCGGATTCTTTCTCGTCAACGGCAAGACCTCAGGCGGACTTAAGCTGATCGCGGCCGACGCCGCGGCGCAGACTGTGACCGTGAGCCTCGCCGCGCAAACGACCGGCGCCAGCACGCAGACGATTCCCGACATGGCGGGAAGCTCCGACACGTTCGTCTTTCTCGCCAAGGCCCAGACGCTGACGAACAAGACGCTCACCAGCCCGACGCTCACGACCCCCGCCCTCGGCACGCCCGCGAGCGGCGTGGTCACGAATTTGACCGGAACGGCGTCGATCAATATCAACGGTACGGTCGGAGCAACCACGCCGATGACGGTCGCCGCCACGACCCTCAGCGCGAGCGGTCTCACTCAACTTCGCACGTCGTCCGGGTATGCTGCTTATATTGGCCGAAGCGGGACCGATGATCTTCTGGCATTAGCTGGGGGCGCTGCTACGAACGGCTCGTCGATCCTCTCTCTTGATAGCACGGCGACAACGTACCGACCATTTATCCTCGATGGATCGGCCGTCAGCATTCGCCAGAGCGGAACCAATGTCGGAGTGTTTTCTTCTACCGGCCTCGCGGTGACGGGGGGATTGAGCGCTACGAGCAGCTCTTGGATCGGGGCCTCGGGTGGCGCCCTCCGCACCTATAACCTGGACATCAACGGCGTCGGGACGAACGACGGAGTCTCCCTGGGCCTGCGGAAAAAGGGCACGGGGTATTCGACGATCCGGATGTCCACCGTCGGGGATGCGGCTGGCTGGGACATCAACTACAATTTCCCGTCTTCAAATGTTCTGGGATTCTACGACATCGGGAGTACCACCACGATCCTCACCCTGAGCTCTACCGGCCTCGCCGTGACGGGCAACATGGGCGCATCTCGTTCGGGGATCTACGGTCCAAGCCTGAATCTAACTTCCTCGGATACCGGGGCTCGGTCCTGGTCTTTCACATCATCTGGAACTGGAGATTTGGGAAGCGTCGCGGGCAGATTGAACGTCGTCGACGTAACTGGATCGGCCGTCATCGCGTATTTTAACACCGGGGGCCTCGCGGTCGCCGGCACACTCACCGCCGGCTCTAGCGTGATCCAGATCACGACGGCCGCGGGTTACCTCAAGCCGAACGCGGTGCCTGGCGCCTCCGCCCTCACCGAATCCGCGGGGGCGACGACGATCGACTGCGCGCTGAGCAACGTCTTCACCCTGACCCTCAATGCGAACCTGGCGACGGTGACCTTCTCGAACTTCGCCGACGGGCAGACGATCATCGTCCACGTCCTGAACACCGCCAGCAACTACACCGTCACCTGGGGAAATTCGATCAAGTGGGCGACCGCGACCCAGCCGACCCAGACGGTCGGCGCGAAGACCGACACCTGGACCTTCGTGAAGGCCGGCAGCACGATCTATGGCGCCGTCGTCCAGAACCAGTCATGAGACGCCTCGGCATGATTCTCCTGGGGCTCGCGCTCCTGCAGGTGGCGGCGATCGCTCCGATCTCGTTCCTCAATGCGCCGACGGCGGGCGGGGGCGACATTACCACTAGTCTCGTGGCATGGTACAAAATGGACGAAAATACAGGGACATCCACCACCGCCGATTCTTCCGGGAACAGCCTGACTGCCACCTTAAACAATAGCCCCTCCTGGACTACCGCTCAGATCGGCGTGTCGGCCCTCAGCTTCAACGGGAGCAATCAATATCTCACGATTTCGGGCACGACGACGCTGAAACCGTCGACTTTTACGATCGCCGCATGGGTTAAGGATTCCGGATCGATTCCGACGCCGACTGCGAGGTGGATCGTTTCGCTAAATCAAAACGACGTGCGGCTGATCATGGCAGATAGTGGCGATGGCCACATCGCCTCTGAAATTTACAACGGTTCGGGATTTACGACATTAGCTGCGGGGACGTTGAACGTAGGAGCCTGGAACCACGTCGTGGTCACCTATGACGGCAGCACTCAGAAGATCTATTTGAACGGCACTCTTTCCGCCAGCGGCTCAGCGACACTTTCGTGGGAATCAACGGCTTCGTCGAGCATCGGCGCGACCCAAGGCGGAAGCCTGCTTTGGAACGGAAAACTAGACGATGTTCGAATCTACAGCCGGCCTCTCTCTCAAACCGATATCGATACTCTTTATGCGTACAGATAATCCCATTAAGAACCTCCTCCGCGCCCTTTCGATCGTCGCGTGCCTCTGCGCGCTCGTCGCCGCCGCCATTGCCCAGGACGCTTTCGTCGCCGAGCCGCTCGGCAAGGCCGTCAGCAAGAAGCTCGTGATCACGCGGCTCTATGGTGAGCCCGCGGCCGATGGCTCGACCTCGCTGACCGCGACGCTCGGCACGCGCCTGGTCACGGCCGACGGTGAAATCGGCACCGCTCCTGGCGGGACCTCCGTCTCGATCCGCCTCGAGGCCTCCGGCAAGACGACGATCGTCCTCGCCGATGGCACCAAGATCACCGACGGCCAGATCCTCGAGGCCCTCGGGATCCTGATCGCCCAGGCGAAAGGCGACCAGGATGTCGCCGTCGCCGAGGCGCAGGCCGCTCGCGCTGCCGAGGTCCAGGCGGCCGCGGCCAAGCTCGAGGCGATCAAACCCGCGCCGGCTCCCGTGCAAGCAGTCCCGCCCGGATCCTGAGCCATGAGCACAGGCCATGTCGTCCTCATCGTGATCGGCACGATCGTCGGCCTCGTCGCTGGCGCCGCGCTGCTCCTATGGACATTCGGCAAGATCGTCGAATCCATGTGGGGTAGAAAGTAGGACCGGAAAGACCCATGAATCCCGACGGCACCCAGGATCGGAACCTCGTCACCTTTGTCGGCCCGCGCGACAACGGGGCCCGCGTGGACATGTCCGGCGTGACGGTCTCGGCCGCGCTCGCCTACACGGCGGCCGTCAAGTGCACGACCCAGCTGCAGGACCTCGAGGCGAACTTCGGGACCGTCGTCGCCGGCAGCGAGAACGCCGCCGACATCAATGACCGCTCGCGGGTCAAGCTCACCGCCGAGCGGTGGATCCTGACGGGCAGCAAGTACGGTTTCACGGTCAAGGGCATGAGCTCCGCCGAGCTCGTCGGCCTGGTCGAAGGTTCCGGTCGGGAGTGCGACGTCGACTATGGCAACTACAGCGACCAGTTCCCGCGGGGCAAGGCCTCGGGGAAGTTGAATCTCTGGCGCGAGGATCGCGTGACTCCGATCCGGGTCCGCTGCCTCCAGGCCGACGCCCCCGAGCTCGTCCCTGGCTCTGGCCCCTACGTCTTTTTGGCCCCGAACCCCGCCGCCTGGTACCACGATCTCTTCATCGAGTACTTCCTCTTCATGCGCCGCAACCGGCTGGCGTTCGTCTGACTTTTCCCATGAAAACCCACCGCATCCTACTCCTCGCCGCCGGGCTCTTTGCCCTGGCGTTTTCCGCCCGCGCCGAAACCGTCAAGCTCACCCGCTCCGATGCGGCCGAGCTCTACATCGCGATCGCCTCCACGGAGGCCGGCCTGTCGCCGGCGAACACCGTGGCGGCCGCCGACAACCTGAATGCCCTCCGCCCCTACGTGGAGGCCCTGGACAAGGGCCGTGCGGCCGCGCAGCGCGCCGCCCGTAAGCTCGGCCTGGCCAAGCCCGTGCCGGCCGACCTCGAGGACCAGATCCAGCGCCTGAGCGACGACCTCGAGGCCAAGGTCATGAAGGAGGAGATTTCCGTCGACCTCGCCCCGATCGCGCTCTCCGACGACGAGATCAAGGAGGCGAAGATCAAGCCCACCGTCCTCGCGCAGTTCCGCCGCTGGCTCAAGGCCGCCAAGAAATAGGTACCCGATGGCCAACGATCTCCAGCTGCAGGTCCTGATCAAGTCGGTCGCTGATTCGACCGGCTTCAAGATCACGACCGAACAGGCCCAGAAGCTCAAGGGGTCGCTCGACGACGCTGCCAAGGGCCAGAAGGGCCTGGCCAAGGAGACGCAGGGGGCCAAGGAGCAGCTCGGCGGCCTGAAGGAGAGCGGCCGCGGCGCGACCGAGATGCTCGACGGATTCAGCCGCGCGTCCCAGGGCGGCCTGCAGGGGATCCTCGGGGTCGGACAGGCCACGAAGGGTTTCGTCAACGTGCTGCGGGGCGCAGTCGGTGCCAGCGGCCCGATTGGCCTGGCAATCACCGCGATCGGTATCCTTGCCGGAGCTGCGCTTCTGCTTGCGAAAAACAACCAGAAGGTAACTGCCTCTGCAGAGGAACTCGCGACAGCGAGCAAACGTGCTGCCGATCGGGCGGCTGAGCTCGAGAAGATCCGCCTCACGAAGTTCAATAATACGATCGAGGATGCCGTCCGCTCCTCTCAGCAGCTCCTGAACAACCTCGTTCAAACGAACGCCCTGATTGATAAGCTCGAGCAGTCGAAGGCAGGCGCTCAGATCGCAGCCATCGATGCGAACCCGAGCCTCACCGAAACCGAAAAGGTCGCCGCGAAGCAGAAGATTCAGCAGGGCCTAGTGACGGGTCAGCGGGCGCGCGAAGATCAGAACCTGACGGCTCAACAAGAGGACGCGGCGCGGCAGCTGGACATTCGGATCCAGGCCCAGAAGGACGAGGAGCTCAGAGTCGCAGCGCTAAAGAGAAAGCGCGAAGAGATCGATGCCGACAAATTTGCAAGGGAGCAGGAGATTGCGGCGCTCTCGAAGAAACAAACTGACCTTGGGGCAAAAGCCGGACTCGGTGTATATGCGGGTCTAGCCCTTGCACCATTCGGGGCTGCAGGGACAGCGATCGCTGGTTCGAATATCGACAACGCAAAGAAGTATTTTGCGATCAGCTCCCAGATCGAAACGCTTAAGGCCCGCCAGGCTGCTGCGACCTCCGAAGATTCGACCCGCAGGGCTGGTTCTCTCGATGAGCAGATCAGAGGCGGAGAAACGTCGCTGGCTACCAGTCGCCAGGCCACGCACCTTGCGGGCGAAACCTACAATCAGACCGTGGCCTCAATCGAGGCCCAGCGGAGACTGAATCCCCAGATCCGGGCACAGGAAGACGCCAAGATCGCGGTCGAGAACCAAGCCGCCCTGCGCGCCGCGCGTGTCAGCCAGACGGGCTCGGTCGCCGCCCGTGATGTCCTCTCAGTCGTGGAGAATCTGCCTGGCGATAGATCCAAAGAGCAGAACAGCGCGGTCGCGGCGCGTGCCATCGAAATTAACCGCGCCGCCCTCCAGCAGCCGGGCATTCAGGCCGGCGAGACGATGGCGGGCGCAGTAGCGGAAGCGATCAAGGAGGTCTTCCCCTTGGTCACGAAAGCCTTTCTCGAGAACCTTCGGAACGAGATCCGCGGCCTCGACGCTAAGATCCAGACCGACATTCGCGCGGTCTCCGCGGAGAACGCCCGGAATCAGGCGCAAACCCGCGATCTGCGAAACTAGCGATCGCATCGCCCAATGGCCACCATCACCTGGAAGATTAACGACGTCTCCTTTGAGAGCCTCGGCCTGAAGAACCCGGTCCTCGAGCTCGTCAACCGCGCCGTCGACCGGCTGACTTTCGAGCACGCCACCGCCTTCGACGGGACGGCCGCCTTCGCGGTCGGCGACTCGGTCGTCCTGAAGCGCCAGGTAGACAGCGACACGCCAGTCGTCGTTTTCCGTGGAAAGGTCAGGGATATTCCCCGGCTCGGGACCCGCGCCGGCGAGCGCATCACCTACACGGCGAACGGGGCTTGGGAGCAGCTCGAGCGCCGGGCGTTTCTCCAGACATTCAAGGAGCCGTCGGATCCCGGTGATCCCGACTCGACTCTGGTCGATGTGCCGCGGGGCCAGGTGATCCTCGGCCAGAATACTCTGGGCGTGAAGATCTCCGTCGAGACATCCATCACGGCGATCATCGAATACGCGGCCGCCTGCGGGGCGGCGGTCGCGGTCGGGGACATCGATCTCAACGAGTCGCTGATCTGGCGCCAGGTGAACGACCGCAGCTGCGCCGAGGCGATCAACTTCCTCCTCCGAAACTTTCCGGACGTCGTCGGCTGGTGGGACTATGCGCCGAATCCTCCGGAGTTTCATCTGGCTCGGCGCTCGGTCCTCGATGCGGTCTCCCTGGCGGTTCAGCCAGTCGGGGCGGCCGATGATCCCGGTACCTATGCTCCACTCGAGGAGGTCCGGATCCGGCCGCGCTACGACCTCCTGGTTGACCATGTGGTCCTCCTGTTCCTGCAGACGAACCGGACGAACGACGTGATCTGGCAGTACCGGACGCCGCAGGTCTATCCCCCAGGGACGGACGGCACCGAGGACAACGCCTTGGTGCGGACGCTCGAGCTCGCCGGCTCCAGCTTCGACATGACGATCCTCGAGCAGAAGGTGACGACCGACGCATTCCCGTCCGAGCTCATCATCACTGGCGACACCATTGAAACCTCCGGGGCGACCTTCGACGCGCTTTCCGACTGGTGGAAGGCACACTTTCCGGCCCTCACCAAGTCGAACGTCACGATCCGCGCCTTCAGCAAGGGCAACCGGCTGACGGCCGCCGGCGGCGCGATCAATGCGGCCTGCGATCGGGAGCTCCTGACCGGGGCGATCACCGACTGGATGATCGACAACCAGAGCGTCGAGGTGGAGGACCAAATCGTCAGCGTGAAGTGCGAGATCCTGATCGCCGATCCCTTCACCAACAACCCGCAGGTGATCTCCCCTGTGCTCCATGCGCGGGTCAAGGCGACGAGCGCCGACCGCACCCTCTACTCCTTCCTGTCGGGCCTCAGCATCACGGCCGGCGAGGAGATCCCGACGGGCATGGCCCAAGCCCTCTATAATTCGCTCAGCGTCCTCCAGTACGACGGCTCCCTCCAGCTCACCGAGCGGGACATTTCGTTTCTCGTGACGGTGGGAAAGGTCCTGAACCTGACCGGTTCGCTGACCGCCTGGGCGACGATGAAGGCTCTGGTCCAGAGCGTCCGCTACGACCTCACCAACGGCCGCAGCGAGGTCACGGTCGGCCCTCCTGGGCAGCTCGGGCCCGACGACCTGGTCAATATCTACCGGGAGAACCGGAACAGTCCGCCCGTCACCATTGCGCTGACCAGGACAACCGGCCGAATCGGCGGATCTGGCAGCGTTACGAGCCAGTCCCTTTCGAAGCATCATCCCGAGGCGCCGGGTACACCGGCGACCTTTGAGGACTTCCAGGTGTTCAACCAATAGGCCGCCATGCCCCTCTCTGCCTCAGCGATCACCAGCCTCCTCGAGACGGCCTTTGCCACGACCCGGCCGATCTCCGGCTACTGGGTCAACCTGATCGACGGCGGGGTTGTCGTCTGCCGGGCCCAGGTGACCAAAACGAACCCCGGCGGGGTCGACGGGGTCAGCACGGCGAACGTGAGTTTCACGATCTCGTCCGAGACCTGGTACGCGATGATCTTTCCCGCCGGATCTTCCGCCGGCGGCGGGCTCAGCTACTTGCCGAAGTTTCAAGTGGTCGACGCCAGCTCAGGCGGCGCGGCTAAGGTCACTGTGACCTTTGGCCAGGTGAACAGCATCACCCCGACGATCGGGGGAACCTCGATCGCGGCCGGCACGCCTCCGACCCTGGCCATCGGCAGCGGCACCGCGCGGGTGGTCTATCTCCGGTTCGAGATCGATCCCTCCGATTGGTCGAATGTCGGCTGTATCATCGCCGAGGCCTCGAGCCTGCCGGCCGACGACAACACCTACGGCTATCTCACCCTGGCCGAGGTCGACGCGAGCGGCTCGGCCGTGACGGCCATCCGCCAGAGCGTCCTCTTTTCCCTGCAGCACGACATGGTCGGCAATGGTGCCCACGAATGGTGCTCGGTCTAGGCCATGCCCTTCACACCCGGAGGCGATACCGACTGGCGGACGCGGGGCAACAGCATCGGCCTCCTCTCCACCAACACCCTGGACAAGGCCTATGTCTACGAGAGCACGGGCCTTCGGACTTACCTCATGGGAGGCTTCTGTTTTGCGACCCGTGACGGGGTAAAACGCTGGCGCACGAAGACGACGACTTTCAGCCCAACCGGCAGCGCCTCAGAGACGGCGACGGTGAGGGTAACCTTCCATCTGAGCGGGACGGCCTACAACGCCTCCGAAGTCTGGGCGGTAGGTGCGATCGACTCAGAGGGATTCACGCCTTCTGGGGGCACGACGACGCCCAGTAATGGCTACCTGACCGAGACCCTAACGAACCAGCAGCTGCCCGCCGATATGCTGTCCAGGGCTCAATCTGAGGCCGTCTCCGCAGGCTGGTCGGCCGGCACTGATCTGACCCGGCAGTACGAGGGAAACGACGAGAACTTCAACTACCAGAAGGTGAGGGCCAAGGTTCGGCACCAGGTCCCTTTCGGGCCCCGCGGCCGCGTGTGCAATTTCGACCTCAAGATCTACGAGCGGGACCTGTCCTATGTGGACACCCTGATCTCGACCACGCCCTACTCTTGGGGCGGATCGGTGCCTGGCGGTTATGACCCGGACACCAATACCACCTGGCCGGATTCCGGGTGGATCACCTACCCGCTGCCGACGGCCTATGATAGCTACTGCTTCCTGCAGACCATTACGGCCCGCGACACGTTCATCCGGGCGAGCATCTAGGCGCTCCCGGAGCCTGCTTTAAGGACGGCTTAAGGACCTCTCCGACGTCTTCTAGAATTGACGACTTTGGGGTCGGAAAAGGCCCAAACCGTTGTCAATTGTGCCCAAACCCGATTTCGCCTTACAGCCGTTGGCCGCAGGGGAGAGTTCGTGGTTCATCGCGGCCCACAATCTTGCGCCGCGGTTTGCACTCGGTGTGGTGCTGCTGGTCGCCGTGTATG
>Ga0265327_10001189_pt1 | contig 35212 bp, 24 predicted proteins | sample 41621metaG_FD_202089 | JGI IMG/M metagenome (GOLD analysis project Ga0265327, IMG submission 202089) | Rhizosphere microbial communities from Carex aquatilis grown in University of Washington, Seatle, WA, United States - 4-16-21 metaG | ecosystem: Host-associated > Plants > Roots > Rhizosphere...
AGGGTCACGTATTTGCTCAAGGACCGAGCGCAAGCTCATATCGGGATTTCCGCGAATCAGGAAACCCTTAAGAATCAGAAACTGCATGCGCACTCAACCGGTTAGCGCACTTCAACAAATTGCCCTGGCCGGATGTCAGCACACATTGCCTTGGGCGCGCCTCCAAGGTAAACCCTGTGAAGTTCGCGCCCGTAGCTCAGCTGGATAGAGCGTTGCCCTCCGAAGGCAAAGGTCGCACGTTCGAATCGTGCCGGGCGCGCCAAAAATCAATGGCTTACGACAACGCATCGACGGCTCCCAGTTCCACGGAAGCATCACGGAAGCAGGGTGCAGAGGAGAGGACGACGGGATCGGGCGCGTGCATCGATTCCCTCAGCAAATCTCGAATAGCGATTCTGCAGCCGCTTCAACCTCTCTTGGCGAGCGAGGCCATGTTCGCTCCTCAGAGTGAGATATTGGCCGGGCTTTCATTGACGAGCTGTGCGCTGCGAGGTTGGCTCGCGGCGTCAGTCGTGGAGACCTCAGCCCTTAGCGCAACTTTTCTGCATTTCACACGTTCACTAGAGCAGATTCGCATTAATTCAGCTCGTATCCAGCGGCGGAGAAGAAGTTGGCGCACTCCCAGGGGGAGAACTCCTTGAGGAGAGCGCGCCGATCCTGTCCCAGAGCGCGTCGACCGTGCGATCGGTCGCTTTTCGCAGTAGCGCCCTTAGCTTGGAGAAAGCGTTCTCGATCGGATTGAAGTAGGGGCTATAGGGCGGCAGATAAAGCAGCCTTGCGCCCACCGCCTCGATCGCCTTGCGGACACAAACGCTCTTGTGGCTGCCGAGATTAGCCATAACGACGATGTCGCCTCTGCGTAGCGTGGGAACGAGCACCTGATCGACATAGTCCTGGCACCATAAGCCATTGATCAGCCCATCGAGAACCATCGGCGCGGTCAAGTGAGGCGTAGCCCGGCGACGAAGGTCGCCGTTTTCCAATGGCTGTTATGAACGCCGGCGCGCAGCCGTTCGCCTCTAAAAGCGCGCCCGCTTTTACGCGCCAAGTTGGTAGTCATCCAAGTTTCGTCGATGAAGACAAGCCTTTCGGGGTCGAGATCGAGCTGGCTGTCGAACCACGCCTCGCGATTTGCCTTAAGATCCTCACGATCCTGCTCGCTCGCGTGGGCGTCTTTTAAGAAAGTCAGGCCCCAGCGGTCGATAAAGGTCCAAACCAGCGCTCGGCTCACCTTGACGCCGCGTTCACCCGGAAGCCTCTCGAGAAGCTCGCTGATTGTCATATCCGGCTCCGCCTCGATCAGCCCCAGCAGATAATCACGATGCGGGTCGAGCTTGGAGCGGCGAGGCTGGCCTTGCTTGCGCGCTTCCCGTTCGCCTGTCTGTCGCGCCCGACACACCCAGACGATCGCCGTCGCCTCGCCAATCCCGAAACGCTCGGCGGCGCCGTAGCGTTTTTTCGCAACTGTGCACTCAGGGCAGGCTTTTGCTTTTGGTTGCCGATCCAGGAAGCCTGAGGACTTGACCCGGCCGCAGTCGTTGCAGATCGGCGCCTGCATTCGCGGCGGCGATTGCACGCCATCGCTCGGCGTTGTGATAGAGTTTCCAGGCGATGCTTTTTAAAGAGTCGCCGCGGAGGACCATGTAAAGCGCTAGCGGCGCCGCCTTGGGCGCGATCTGTTTCTTGGCTTGCGGCCCCGGCTTGGCGGCGGCCAACTCCTTTGAGCTTGGCGCGATGGTGGACGTTTGCGCGGGCGCAGCGGGGCTCGATTCGGATGGCGGAGGCGGCCTCGGCTCCACAATTTCGAAGTCGCCACGCTTCATGCCCATCCAGCAGCTCCAGCGAATCAGACCGGAGTTCTTGGACGAGAATTCGATGATCTGGGTCCCCGGCTTAACGTCGAACTCCAAACCCAGGCCTGGGACGACCAAACGGCGATTGCAGCTCGTGATGGCTTTTCCCTTGATGATCCATTTCACCGGCACGCCTTGGACGAGCACGAAGTGGCTGGGCGTGTAACCGGACTCGTTCACCTCCATTTCTATGGTCTGGTATGTCGGCCGTGCAGCCGCGGCGGGCGATGGGGCAAAAGCCGCCTCGTCCGGCGAGCGGCCGCTCTCCGCGACGTCTCTTCTGTTCAACGCCGCGAGGACGGAGCCCAGGTCGAGACCGGCTCCCGTCAAGATCAGGCCGCGATTGATCATGACCGCGCCGAGCACGACAACGATGACGCCAGAGAGTCGCAAAAGCCGGTGCGTCACGCTGCTCGAGACCAGCGTCGCCAGAACGCCGAAGCTCAACATCACGGGCAATGTTCCGACAGCGAAAGAAAAGAGCATTTTCGCGCCTTCGAGGGCGCTGCCGGTTCCGGCCGCCATCACATACATCGCCTGCAGCGGCCCGCAGGCGATCATCAGCCCGTTCAACAGGCCGATGATGAAGGGACGATGCTGCGAGCGCGCCTCTTCCGCGAGGACGAAATTCTGCAGCGGGTGGGGGAGCCCCAGACGGAACCGCCGCAACGGCGCGAACAGTCCCAGCATGTTCAAGCCGAAAACGATGAGGAAGGCGCCGGCGAGCACACCCGCCACGCCGCGCAGAAGGGGCGTGAAGGCTACGAAGCCGCCGAGCAGGCCGAAGCACGCGCCGATCAGCGTGTAGGAAAGCGTTTTGCCCACGCCATAGAGCGCATGCGAGAGATAAGAGCCTCGCCCCGCGCTGGCGTCGTTGGCCGTGTAGCTCAGCACGAATGCGCCGCACATGCCGACGCAGTGAAACCCCGCGAGCAGGCCGAGCACGAAGATCAAGTCGAGACTCATGTGCTGAGCGACGTCGGGCTCGCCGGTCTTGCTGATCCACCGCGTGTCGAGAAAGATGATCAAGACAATTCCCAAGAGGCCGATCGCGGCGCCCGCAATCTTTGCAAGCGCGCCGCGCCGCCTCGTGGGATCGTCCTGTTCGAAGGTCTGATAGCCCGCGCTCTCGATCGTCGCGCGAATCGTCCCGAGATCCGTCGACTCCGGATCATAGGTGACAGTCACCGTTTCCGTCGGATAATCGGCCTTGACGCTTCGCACGCCCGCGAGCTTGCCCACGCCGCTCTCGATGATGTGCTCGCAGCCGTGGCAATGCATGCCGTGCGCATGCAATATGACGTTGGAATCGCTCATGACGCTGCGGGGAGCGAGATCTTGAACGTCGCGCCGCCGCCCGGCGTGTCCTCCACCCAAATGCGGCCGGAAAGCTTCGTCATCAGATCGCGCGCGATTGCGAGGCCTAGCCCCGTTCCTGGCGTGGCGTCGCTCTTCCTCCAGAAGGGCTCGAAGATCGTGTCGCGATGCTCAGGCTGTACCCCTTCCCCATGATCAATCACCTCGAGCGCGCCTTCGTCCCGGACGCGCACAAGAACCGCGCCGCCAGCGGGCTCGGCGCGCAGCGCATTGTCGATCAGATTGGCGACGACGCTCTCGATCGCGCGCCGGTCGCCCAGAATGAAGACGGGCTTCTCGCGCTCCTCGAATTCAATCCGACGATCGCGACCGAGGCAGAGGAGCGCATAGTCCGCGACGATGCGCCAAGCCAGCTCCGCGAGATCGATCCTCTGAGCGAGGTCGACGCCGCTCGAGCTCAGTCTGGCGGAAGCGAGCAGTTGCTCCATGATCGCGCCCATGCGGGCGACGTCCCGCTTCAGCGGGCCCTTGAGGCTAGACTCTTCCGACGCTTCGACGCGGGCGCGCAACACGGCGAGCGGAGTGCGCAGCTCATGGGCGGCGTTGGCGAGGAAGCGCTTCTGCTGGCCGACGCCCTGCTCCACCCGTTCGAGCATGCGATTGACCGCCTGGACAAAGGGTGTGACCTCGGAGGGCAGATCATCGACAGCCAGCCTCGAGTCGAGCGCATTCATGTCGATCGCCTCGAGCCGGCGCGCGGCCTTTCTGAGCGGCGCGAGGCCGCGCCGGACACTGAGAGCAGAAGCCAGGATCAATGCGATGAAGGTCGGCCCGAAATATTTCCAGGCCGTCGTATGAAGCTGATCATGCAAATAGTAGATCACATCCTCCCAGTGGAAACTGTAGCCGTATAAAGCAAAGGCTACCGAGCCGAGGGGAGTGTTGTAGGAGGAGTAGAAGCTCCAAGGCTCTGGTTTAGGGGTGTCCTTCAGCGCGAATGGCCCATATCCTAAGGGACAGTCGCCGATCTTCTTGATCGCCGCGACCACGTCGGGGTCCGAAGCCGCCGCTGGGACGCACTGCGGCCCGCCCAGCACGGCATAGCGGAAGCGAGGATTAGCGGCGGCGTAGGCGCGCAGCTCCGGAGTCGGCTCGATGGCCAGCTCTCCCGTCGCTTCGCGACGCAACGCGGCGATCACGAGATTCTGGGGTTTGAGCGAGGCGAGTAGGTTGAGGGCGCCGGAATAGTCGCCAGCCAATTTTTCGGAATTGGGCCGAGAGTCTGGCTCGAGGTAGAAGAGAGCAACAGGAGTGAGCAAGTAGATCGTGGAGACGGAGAACGCGACGAGGGCGGTGAGCCGAAGCGACAGCGATCCCCAGGTTCTCATTCAGCCTTCTCGCGCAGCATGCAGCCCACGCCGCGCTCCGAGACGATCTCCGCGCCGCAATCGAGCTCGATGAGCCGCTGGCGCAGGCGCGATATGACCATCGTCAAAGCATGCGGCTGTACGCTGTCGTCATAGCTGTAGACCTCCTCCATCAACGTCTGCCGACGCACGAATTGGCCGACCTTGCGCGAGAGTGCGTCCAAAAGCGCGAGTTCACGCGAATGGAAGACGACCGGCGCTCCAAATGCAAAGGCGCTGCGGGTGTTGAGGTCGAAGGATAGCGCGCCAAGCTGGACGAGGGGCAGCAACTGCCCTCCCGGGCGGCGCAGGCTCGCCCGGATCCTCGCCATGAGCTCGACGAGCGGACAGGGCTTCGACAGATAGTCGTCGGCCCCGGCGTCGAGGCCCTCCACGCGCGCTTCAACCGCGTCGAGAGCGGAGAGCATGATGACCCGAATGCCGGGTTGCGCGCGCCGCATGGCGGGGATGACCTGCGCCGCGTCGCCGTCAGGAAGGCGCCGATCCAGCAAGGCCAGGGAATAAGAGTAGAGATCTAAGGCTTCATTCGCGCCGGCGATCGTCTCCGCGCAATCGACCGTGAAGCCGTTGCGCCGTATTTCTCCGGCGATCTGTCCGGCGAGCTCGCGCTCGTCTTCAACCACTAAGATTCGCATTGCGTAGCGCCTGCCGAGAAGAATGAAAGAAAAGTGCAGGCGTCGGCATGGCGCAGTCCGCCACCCTTCCGGGCTATTCGCTCGGAAACGGGCGCCATGCCGACTTTACCGGTTTCGCGATCCATGCTGACAACACAGGCGCTTCGCGGGGAGGACGAAGCGAAGCGCGAGCGCCGCAGCCGGGGGAGGAGCGATCCGGTGTTCCAGCACGATCACGCGCCGCGGGGGACGTCCGCTTCCCCGCGCACGAAACGCGCGCGGCGCTCAAGGTCAATCGGACGCAGAACCGCCGTGTGGACCGGCGGCGACTGGCGCGTCTCGACGAGGCTCGCAGCCAGCCTGGGCTTCGGGGCCTGTATGCGTGGGATAGCGGCGCCGGAGCCCGGCGGCCGTTGCACGAACGTAGACATTGGAGTTCTCCTGATGGGATTCGGCTCGCGGCGCGGCGATGATCGCCTCCCCGTAGGGAAATCCCGTCATCGACGGGGACTTCAGCCGCTGGTCGCCGGGCGACGGTTCAGGAGAATTGAGGCGGCGCTCTCGCCTGGTTTGCAACGGCGGAACGCGCCCGAGGCTTTGGGCTGTCGGCGTCCCGCCAGGGCTCGGCGCTGACCGAGAGGAGGGGTTGGCCGGATTGCGCAACTCGGTCCAGAAGGGCGAAGACGCCCTCGCAGGAAATCTGACAGAGCGGGCAACTCGCGGCGTGGCGCTCGCCGTTGGCGGGCGTCTGGGCGCGACCGAGCTCGCCATCCGTTGCGGCGCTCAGGCAATCCTGCAAGGCGGTCTGGGCGGCGGAATTGTTCGAGACTTGGACGACAGCCGCCGCCGGCAGCAGGACCTTCAGTCCCAGCGCCAGCGCAAACAGCAGTAGTGCGATCGCATTGCGTCGCATCTCGCCTATCTCGTCCTCAGCAGCTTGATCGCAAAGTTCCTAGATCGGCTCAACCATAGCTCCGCCTTGGCGCTTTTGACAAGGCCTGAATAGCGCCTGCGGGTTTGGTTGAACGACGCCCTCGCCCCGAATCGACCCGCGGCGCTTCATGTGAGCGACGCCGACACAGCTGCGCAAAACGACTGGATTCCATGGATCATCGAGAAACCCTGGCCAATCTAACGAGCATAAGCGAGCTCCCTGGCCAAATTGATCGGCCGATACCAGTAAATATGGCGTAAACTTGGCAAATATGCAGAAATAATGTCGGAAACACGGCGTTTTTAGCGGGAGATGTTGCCGAATTACCACAGGTTAAATGAATTTAAACCTCTGGCTCTCGCGTGAGCTTGGCGTGACCTTGGACTCTTTAGCCTGCCGGCGGTGCAAAGGAAATTGGGTCGCCGCCGGCGGAAGCTCTCCCCATCGCGATCCAAAGAGCGGCGACAGGGGCTTAGCGAAGATGCGAGGGAGCAAACTCATTCTTAGCGGCGTCAGCGCCGCGGCGATCGTCGCAGCGACAACTGCGCAAGCGCAAACGAGCCTGCCTTCGATCGACGTCGGAAAGCCGAAGCAGGTCACGCGGAGCGCGGCGAAGGCCAAACCCGCGCCGCGCACGGGCGCGAGCCGTGTCGCGCAGGGCGGGCGCGGCAATTCGGCGCCGGTGGCGGGAGCGGGGGTGGCCGGAGCCGGCGAGACGGGCGGCGGCCAAGGTGGCGCCGGCGGCGGCGATAATTACGGTGGCGCAGGGCCGGCGCAAAGCCCCTACAACAAGACCTACGTGCTCCAGAACGCCAGCACCGGCACCAAGACCGACACGCCGGTCATGGAGACGCCGCTCAATGTGCAGTCGGTCACGCAGCAGGTGCTGAGAGACCAGCAGGTGACGACTCTCGGCGAGGCCTTGAAGAATGTGAGCGGCGTTTTCGTGCCGAGCGGCGGGGTGAATGGCCTCGGCACACCGGGAGGGCGCATCACCATCCGCGGCTTCCCAGTGACGACGATCTATCGCGACGGATTTCGCCTCGACACCAATCAGCAGCAATCGGACTTCCTCAATTGGACCCAATTCGCCAATGTGGCCAGCATCGAGGTGCTGAAAGGCCCGGGCGCTGTGCTCTACGGCATCTCCGAACCCGGCGGCGTGGTCAACATTGTCACCAAGGAGCCGCTGAACGCGCCCTATTACAGCGTGCAGCAGCAAATCGGGAAATACAACATCTACAGGACCACTGCGGACGCCACAGGTCCCGTGACGGATGATAAGTCCGTTTTATACCGGATGAACATGTCGTTCGAATCGAACGGAGCCCCCTTCGGCTACCCGATCGACTTCGTCAACAGCCGGAACGTCTTCCTCGCCCCAGTCGTCAAATGGATTCCCGACGAAGCGACCTGGGTAAAGCTCGAGGCGAGCTATGGGCAAAACCGGGCTAGCCCGTACTTTCAGGATGTTCCTGTCTTCAATGGCGAATTTCTCCCGGTTGCGCGAAGCTACAACTTCAGCGGGCCGCAGTCGAGCGAAACCCAAAGGTGGCTTTTCTCGGCGCTGACCTGGTCACATAAATTCGACAATGACTGGTCGGTCAAGCAGCAGATCGCCTACAATCGTATCGATGTACAAGACCATCTAACCTTCATAGACAGTCCCGCTGATTCGACGAACGGCCCGGTCCTATTGCAAAGTCATCAGTATTTGAGCCAACCTCAGACAACGTTATCCACCAACGTCGATATTACAGGGCACCTGGATACACTCGGAGCCAAACACACCCTTTTGATCGGCGGAGACTATTATAAAACATACGGATATTACAATTATTCGCTGCTTTACGACAACGCTCAGATCGGCATCTTCGGCCCGTTCCAGCCCGCTCTGCCGCTCGTCGGAATTCCTGTCGTTCAAGCCGCGACTTACGATCAGGACACCGCAGGACTCTATCTGCAGGACCAAGTGAAGCTGCCCTATAATTTTTTCCTCCTGGCGGGGGCGCGGTATCAATTCATTCATCAAACCGCCGCGGGGGATGTGGGGCAGACGCTGGACACTTTGAAGCCGTCTGGCGAACCTCTCACGGCGCAAGCGGTGACGCCGCGCTTCGGCCTGTTGTGGCAGCCGAAGGATTGGTTGAGCTTCTATGGCAATTACACGGAGAGCTTCGGTCCGAACTCCGGGATCATCTACCCCGGCAGCCTCCCGCCGCCGACCAGCGCGCAGAGCTGGGAGTCGGGATTCAAGCTTGAGTTTTTCGACGGGAAGCTCCGCGCGACGGCGGATTATTTTTATCTGCTGAAAAACAACATCACGACGCCGGATCCCAACCCCGCCCACTCGAACTTCGTGGTCCTGAGCGGCGAGGCGCGTAGCCAGGGCGTCGAGTTGGACATCCAGGGCCAAATTCTCCCCGGTTGGGACGTCATCGCCTCGTACACCAACCAGGACGTCCGGGTCGTCAGCGGCAAGGGCGGCTGGTATGGCGCTCAGCCAGCCGGCGAGCGCATAGTCGGCGTGCCGCAAAATCTGGCGAACCTCTGGACGACATACGAGTTCCAGACCGACGCTCTGAAGGGCCTCAAGGTCGGCGCTGGCTATACCTACCACGGCTCACAGACATATTTCGACCTGTTGAGCTGGACTACCGACCCGCTATACCTTTTGCGTCCGCTTCCCTCCTACGGGACGGTCGATCTGATGGGGGCCTATAGTTTCACAATCGCGGACACGAAGTTAACTGCGCAGGCCAACATCACCAATCTCTTCAATAGAACCTACACCTCCGACGCGGTAATCTTCGCTCCCGGAAGCTACTCTGGCGCGCCTTATCCGGCTGGATTTACCTCCTCCCGCCGCGCCTATGGCGCGCCCTTCGCGGTCATGGGCTCGCTGCGTGCCGAATATGCGGGCGGGCCCGCCCCCCTGAGCGGACCGTTTGCGACCAGCGCACCCTTTCCCTTCAGCTGGACCGGCCTCTACCTCGGCGGCCAGATCGGCTACGGCTGGGGCGACAATAACGGGCGTGGCTTCGCCAGCACGCCGGGCGGCTTGTTCGCCTCAGGCGATCTCTCCGACGCCCAGGGCGTGATCGGGGGCGGTCATGTCGGATATAACTACCAGTTCGACCACTGGGTGCTCGGCGTCGAAGGCTCGGTGGATGGCGCCGCCATCAGTCGGGACACTCTGATCCCTGTGGTCGATCCGACGGGCGCCGGGACTGGAGCGGGCTCACTCACTGGGACGTTCCGCTCCGATCTGCAGGGCTCGGTCCGAGGCCGCGCGGGCTACGCCTTCGACCGCCTGCTCGTCTACGGCACGGGCGGTCTCGCGATCGGCCAGTTCAGCAGCCAGCTCAGCCTGGCGGGGGTCGACCTGATCGGGCCCTTCTTCGCGTCGACGGGAGAACATTCGTCGACGCGCACCGGCTGGACCGTTGGCGGCGGCTTCGAATACGCGCTCAACACGCATTGGTCGCTTCGCACCGGATATCGCTACTCCGATTTCGGCTACTGGCGCGACGACTACCCCGTCCCCGTCGACGGTTTCCAGCTCTCGACAAACCGTCACGCCTCGCAAAACCAGGTGCAGGTCGGCTTCAGCTACAAGTTCGGCGGCGTCGAACCCGATCCCGCTGCTGCGATAGTGAAGGGTCCGGCGCTCGCCGCCGCCCCCGTGTTCAAGTCCGCGGCTGCGCCGCCGGTCTCGCCTCCGGCTCCGCTCGGCCCGATCGACTGGACCGGCGTCTATGCCGGCCTCCAGATCGGTTACGGCTGGGGCGACAATGACGGCTCGTTCACCTATGCGACGCCCAACGGGCTCTGGGGCCAGAGCGGTCTCAACAGCGACGCGATCGGGGTCAGCGGCTCCAAAAGTCTGAACGGCGACGCCCAGGGAGTCATTGGGGGCGCGCATGTCGGCTACAACCGGCAGTTCGATCGCTGGGTGGTTGGCGTCGAGGGCGCGGTCGACCCCACGCTTTTGACTCGGAGGCTCTCGATCCTGGTTCCCGACACGGGGGCTGACCCCGACGGTAGTCTGGGCATCGGCGCGACCGCGACCGGCTCGGTCTGGTCGAGCCTCCAGGGCTCGCTTCGCGCCCGCGCCGGCTATGCGCTCGACAGAGTTCTCTTCTACGGCTCCGGCGGCGCCGCCTTCGGCGCTTTCAGCAGCTCCTTCCAGCTCTGGGGAATTGACCTCAACCTCGCGCCTTTCTACGCCGCCAACATGCGTAGCTCGACGCGCGTCGGCTGGACCGCGGGCGGCGGCGTCGAATACGCCATCAATCCTCATTGGTCGGTGCGGGGCGAGTATCGCTATTCGGACTTCGGACATCTGAAAGACTTCCCGGCCCCAAGCTCGCTCGGCGCGAGCTACGCCGCCGATCGGCATCTCGATCAAAACCAGGTGCAGTTGGGGCTGAGCTACAAGTTCGGCGAAACGGCGCAGGCGGCTCCCGTCGCCGCCAAATATTGATCTCGCCGATGCCGACGCGATCCTTCTGGGTGTGGCTGCATCGCTATGCCGGCCTCGCGATGGCGGGCTTTCTGATCGTCGTCGGTCTGACGGGCAGCGTGCTGGCGTTCCGCGAGGAGATCGACGCCTGGCTCAACCCGGAGCTTCTGACTGTCGCGAAGCGCGACGCGCCGCTGCTCGATCCCCTCACATTGCGAGAGAAGGCGGCGGCGCTCCATCCGGGGGCGCTGATCGACTCCGTTCCTCTCCGTAGCGAGGCCGATCGCGCGGTCGCATTCACGCACGCGCCGGGCGTCGGCCACTTCATGAGCGCCTATGTCCAGTTCTATCTCGATCCCTACACGGGTGCATTTCTCGGGGAGCGGCCACTTTGGAGCGGTCCTACGCTGGCGCGCCGGGACATCGTGTCCTTCCTCTACCGCCTCCACTTCTCACTGTCCTTGCCTTGGAGCACGGGAAGCCTCGGCGGCTATATTCTCGGCGTCACGGCGCTGATGTGGACTATCGACTGTTTCGTTTCGTTTTACCTCACGCTTCCTCTGGCGCGAGGCAAAGGCGGAGAGGCGCGGGCAAACAGAAAGCCCTGGCTGCAGCGGTGGAAGCCGGCGTGGCTGATCAAGTGGAATGCGGGCTTCTACCGCGTGAACTTCGACATCCATCGCGCCTTCGGCCTTTGGACCTGGGCCATGCTCTTCGTTTTCGCTTGGTCGAGCGTCGCGTTCAATCTTTCCGAAGTCTATCGGCCGGTGATGGGGCTGGCCTTCGACATGCGCAGCGCGAGCGACGAATTGCCGGCGCTCGACACCCCGCTTGAACGACCCGCTCTTTCCTGGAGCGACGCGCTGGCGCGAGGCCGCGCGCTGATGGCGGAGACCGCGGCGCGCCGGGGCTTTCGCGTGCTGAGAGAGGAATCTCTGGACCTCGATCGCGAGCACGGCGTTTATCTGATGAGCGTGCACAGCTCTTGGGACGTCAGCAGGGAGGGCGCGACCATTCTCGCATTCGATGCCAACACCGGCGCGTTCAAGGGCCAGCGCGGGATCGGATCGGAGGGCGTTGGACAGACGATCACTTTGTGGCTCGTCTGGCTGCACATGGCGCAGGTATTCGGCCTGCCGATGAAGATCTTCGTCTGCGTCATGGGACTTGTGATCGCCGCGCTTTCCGTCACCGGCGTCTACCTCTGGTGGAAGAAGCGCAAGGCGCGCCTGCATCACGCGGCGTTTTCGGCGCCAAAAGCCGCCGCGGTTCGAAAACGCCTCTCCGAAAACTCTTCGCTTTAAAGCAGGCTCCGGAAAAATAGCAAATATGGCCGAATTACGACGAAATAAATCAGCATTGCGGTAGAAATGTGACTGTATAGTGAATAAGTGTTACCAGATTGCAACAGGTTAAATGAATTTATCAGGCCTCGTTTCATGTGAGCTTGACGTGACCTTGGGCGCTTTAGCTTGCCGCTGCGCAGGAAGATTGAGTCGCGCCTCGGGCGACTCAAGAGGCGGCGAGAGAAAGCTTGCCGCACGCAGCGCGGTCGGCGGCTAAAAGAAGGCTCGGGAAAGATGCGACGGATCACCCTCATTCTCAGTGGCGTCAGCGCGGCGGCGATCGCGGCGGCGACGGCGGCTCAGGCGCAGATGAGCCTTCCCTCGATCGACATCGGCAAGCCGAAACAGGTCACGAGAACAGCCGCGAAAGCCAAGCCCGCGCCGCACACCGGGGCGAGCCGCAGCGCCGGCCCCAGCCGCGGCAACGCGGCCCCAGTGGCGGGCCCGGCGACCAGCGGCGAGGGCCAAGTCTCTGCGGCAGCGGCCGCAGCGGCAGCCGCCCAGAACTACGGCGGCGCCGGCCCGCAGCAGAGCCCCTTCAACACGAGCTACACCTACGAGAAGGCCACGACCGCCCTCAAGACCAGCACGCCGCTGATGGAGACGCCGGTCAATGTGCAGTCCGTAACGCAGCAGGTGCTCAGGGACAATCAGGTCACGGACCTCTCACGGGCGCTCCAGTTCGTCAGCGGCGTGACGACCACCAACGGCCCGACCGCCAATGGCAACCCCTACGGCAATATCGTCATTCGTGGCTTTTCGACCAATTACATCTACCGGGACGGGTTCCGGCTCGACATGGGCAACGGGCCGGGAGCGGCGTTTGGGTTCGGCGCCTCGCAGCTCGTGCAATTCGCCAATGTGCAGAGCATCGAAGTTCTGAAGGGAGCCGCGGCCGTCATGTACGGTCTGAGCGAGCCCGGCGGCCTCGTGAACGTCATCACCAAGCAGCCGCTCGATCAGCCTTTCTATGCCGTCGACGTACAAGGAAGTTCGCTCGCCGACTATCGCACCACCGTCGACGCGACGGGCCCGCTGACCTCCGACAAGTCATGGCTCTATCGGATGAACATGTCCTATGAGAACAATGGCGCGCCCTTCGGCTCCTTTATCGACAACACCCATTCGGAAAACATTTTCGTCGCGCCCGTCGTGAAGTGGAATATTGACAATGACAATTGGGTAAAATTGGAAGGACAATATTATAGGAATAACTTTTCGGGATATTTCCCTAGCAATCCACAAATAAATGGTAGCTTTGTCTCGCTGCCCCGCAATACGAACTATCAGGAATGGTCCCCAGCAAACAACAATAACATCTTTTCGGCATTGACTTTGTCGCATAACTTCGACAAGGATTGGTCGTTTAAGCAAATATTCTATTATGCTCGCTACGAGATCGATGACACCCAGCGCCTTGGCACGGGCCTATTTGACTTTTCCTTTCCATATTTCACGTTTGCTTCTCCGGATACGTCGCCCGTCTATGGCCGCGGCTTCGGCTACGCCCATTACGGAACGCAGACGATGGCGACCGAGGCCGACATCTCCGGAAAAATAGAGACATGGGGACTTGAGCATACTCTGCTCTTCGGCGGAGACTTTTACAAAACCCTCAATTGGAACAACTACTTCTTCGGCCAAATGATCTCTCCGGAGAGCATTTTCTACCCGGTTCACCCGGGCATACCTTTGCTGGAGACCGTATCTCCCTCTGAGTCGTTTACGAACCCGCAGGACACCGCAGGCCTCTACGCGCAGGATCAGATCAAGCTTCCCTATGACCTGTTCTTCCTGGCGAGCGCCCGCTATCAATATTTCCGCCAGGGCGGTGGAGCGACCGGCGTCCCAAGCTTCGCCACGAATTGGGGAGGGACACTAACTGCGCCGCAGCAGGCAAGCGCCGAGCAACATTTGACGCCGCGCTTCGGCCTGTTGTGGCGTCCCTTTCCCTGGGTGAGCGGCTATATCAGCTACGCCGAGGGTTTTTCGACCAACACGGGCGTCACCTATCCCGGCAACGTCGCCCCGCCGAGCGGCGCGCGCGACGCCGAGGCAGGCCTCAAATTCGAGTTCTTCGACGGCAAGCTCAGGGCCACCGTCGATTACTACAATCTGACCAAGACGAATGTCCCGGAGCCAGACCCCAATCCACTCCACTTCTGCGGCGGATTGGGGTTCTTCAATCCCGGAGGTTGCGTCATCCTGATCGGCGAAGCGCGCAGCAAGGGGCCTGAGGTCGATATCCAGGGAGAGCTTTACCCCGGTTTAAATGTGATTCTGGCCTACACCAATCAGTCGGTCGAGGTCACCAAGACATCTGCCAACGACCTGACGAACACGCGGGGTCAGCCCCTGCCCGGCATTCCGCGTAACGTCGCCACACTTTCCGGAACCTACGAGTTCCAGGACGGAGCCCTCAAGGGACTGAAGCTCGGCGCGACCTATCACTACAATGGCGCGCAGAGGGTCAATGACTTTACTTACCTGACTCCGGGACCCGGCTCTCTCCTCCCGAGCCTCGCCGGCTACGGCACCGTCGATCTGCTCGCGGATTACCCCTTCTATTACGAAGGCTGGAAGCTCGACGCGGGCGTCAACGTCCACAACCTCTTCGATCGAACCTATTACACGGGGGCCTATCTGACCGCGCCGCTCGTCGGGCTCGCAGGGTCCTATGGCGGACGCAGCATTGGCGACAATTTCAGCGTGATGGGTCACATCAGCGCGCAATGGCCGGGCTTGCCCCCCATCCCGCCCAGATCCTCTGCGCCAGCGATGAGCTGGGTTCATGACTGGACCGGCCCCTATGCCGGAGCGCAGATCGGCATGAACGTCGGCGACAATGCCGGAACCTTTTCCTACGTGACGCCTGACGGTTACTTCGGCACGCCGTCCTTCGTCACCAATGGCTATGGCGTGCTGGCCGGCGTGCATCTTGGCTACAACCAGCAGTTCGACAATTGGGTCCTGGGCCTTGAAGCCTCGGGCGACGTGACGAATCTCAACAAGCGTGAGCAGCTGGGCTGGAGCAGCCTGGATCCCAACGTCTACCTTTTCTTCCCACCCGGCGCCTACTGCAACGCGGGCGCCTGCGGCGGCGCGATCGATGCGCGCATCCAGTCCAACTTTCAAGGATCGCTGCGCGCCCGCGCTGGCTATGCCTGGAACCGCCTGCTCGCCTACGGGACCGGCGGTCTGGCCTTCGGAAATTTCGATCTCCAGTCCAGCCTCGGCGAACAAATTGGCATTGACCCGACGACAGGTGTTCCCGGGGCCATATACTCCGCAGCGGCGAACGACCGCTCGGTCTGGCGTCTCGGCTGGACGGCCGGCGCCGGCGTCGAATATGCGATCACGCCACGCTGGTCGGCGCGCGCCGAATATCGCTACAGCGACTTCGGGCATATCGCAGAGGCGCCAAACTCATTCTCTTCCGCAGGAGTCTGGTATCAGGGCGATCGGCATGTGACGCAGAACCAGCTGCAGGTCGGCGCGAGCTACAAATTCGGCGGCACGGACCCGGAGATGTTCGCGATCGCCGCTCCTATCTTCAAAGGCCCGGCTTTGGGCGATCTCCCCTCGCATAAGGGCGGTCCGATTCTTCCGACCGCTTACGCCGCCAACTGGACGGGCTTCTATCTCGGCGGTCAGGCCGGCTATGGATGGGGCGACAATCACGGCGCTTATAATTTCGGAACGCCCGACGGCGTCGTCGCCTCGGGGGCGCTCAAACGTGACGCGCAAGGCGTGATCTTCGGCGCGCACGCCGGATACAACCAGCAACTCGAGAGCGATCTGGTGCTCGGCGTCGAGGCCTCGCTCGATGGAACGACCCTGATCAAGCGCGAGAGCCTGGCCGCCTCCGACTTAAGCGGCAATCAGGCCGCGCTGACCTCCATGGTGCAATCCGACATCCAGGGCTCGCTGCGCGGGCGTGCGGGCTACGCCTTCGGACGCCTACTGCCTTACGTGACAGGCGGCCTCGCCATCGGCCATTTCGGCACACAGTCGGACTTCGCCGCGGGGAGCGGACCAAACTTCGCCTACGACGGCTACGCGACGCACGGCCTGCAATGGACGACGCGGCTCGGCTGGACCGTGGGAGGCGGCGCCGAATGGGCGGTCAGCGATCACTGGTCGATCCGCGGCGAATATCGCTATTCCGAGTTTGGAACCGTCTCCGACACGCCGACCGTCGCGCTCCCCGGGACGTTGTACGGCGGCGGACGTCGTCTCGATCAGAACCAGTTCCAGATCGGCGCGAGCTACAAATTCGGCGATCCGCTGCTCGTGCCGGTCGCCGCGCCTGTGTTGGCGGCGAAGGCCCCGCCCATCGACTGGACCGGCTACAATTGGGCCGGCCTCTATGTCGGCGGTCAGGTCGGCATGATCTGGGGCGCCAATCACGGCGACTATTATGTCGCCACGCCCGGCGGCCTTGCCGCCTACGATCCGCTGACGAGCGACGCACAGGTCGCGAGCGTCGAAGGTCATGTCGGCTACAACTGGCAGCTCGATCATGTCGTCGCCGGCCTCGAAGGCTCGCTCCTGGGGACGAATCTCGTCAAGAGCTCGCTGCTGCCGGTCTATGACTTCTCGAGCCTCACGCCCGGCGGCACGCTGACGACGGCGGTGAAATCGAACCTGCAGGGCTCGCTGCGCACGCGCCTCGGCTACGCCTGGGATCGACTGCTGCCTTTCGTAACCGGCGGCTTCGCGCTCGGCGGCTTCACGCAGCAGTCCTACGTCTGGGGCGGCGACGCACAGGGCCTGTTCAACGCTTCGAGCAGCCGGTCTTCGCTGCGTGCGGGCTGGACGCTCGGCGCCGGCGCCGAATGGGCGATGACGCGCAGCTGGGCGGTGCGCGGCGAATATCGCTACACGGATTTTGGGACCGTCAGCGACGCCTCGACCTATGCGGCGCCTCTCGGGACGCTCTTCACCGGCACGCGCCGTCTCGATCAAAATCTGCTCGAGTTCGGCGTGAGCTACAAATTCGGCGAGGACGGACAGGCGCCGCTCGTCGTCGCCGCCGATCTCCCACATCTCAAGGATGCGCCGGTCGTTGTGCCACCGCAGGGATCGCCCTGGCGCGGCTTCTATGCGGGCGTCAACGCGGGCGGCGTTTTCGACGCGGCGAACGGGCAAGGGCCGACCTCGATCTACTGGGACCCGAGCCTCTCCTTCGGCTCCGGCGTCAATCCGAATGTCGCCTATATGCCCGCCGGCCGAAACAGCGGTTCGGGCGGCGCGCTCGGCGGCGGTCAGGTCGGATACAACTATCAAATGGGTCCGGTCCTCATCGGCGCCGAGGCCGACATTGCGGTCACGAGCGTCCCCGGTGGGGGTAAGCAGACGGCCGCGCTCTACGCCTCGCCCTTCTCGGGCGGCGCGCTCGCGCCCGCAGCCCCGCTCAACACGGCGCAGGCGAGCCTGCCCTATGTCGGGACGCTGCGCGGCCGCGCGGGCTATCTCGTCACGCCGACGCTGCTGCTGCACACGACGGCGGGCTTCGCTTACGACGGCGTCGACGCCTGGGGCGTCGCCAACACGCGCGCCGGCTGGACGGTGGGCGCCGGCGCGGAATGGATGTTTGCGCAAAACTGGTCGGCGAAGCTCGAATATCTCTTCGCCGACATCAGCGGCGGCGGGATCTCGGGCGGCTGGAGCGGAAACTATGACGCGAACTTCCACCCGCAGCTCAACATCCTGCGCGGCGGCCTGAACTACCACTTCAACAGCTTCGCGCCGGAGGCCATCGTCGCGAAATATTGACGGACGTGATCGCCGCGGGCCTCCTCATCGGAGCTCGCGGCGCATCGAAGGGAGCGTGACGATGCGGCGCGTTTTCGTCTGGATCCATCGTTACGTCGGTCTGGCGATGGCTCTCTTCCTCATCATCGAGGGCGTGACGGGAAGTCTCCTCGCCTTTCGCGGCGATCTATCGGCGCTTCTCGATCCGCGTCTCGTCGCGGCGCGACCTTCGCCAGACGCGGAAAGGCTCGATCTCGCAACGCTCGCGGAGCGCGCCGGGGCGCTCATGCCGCGCGCGACCGCCGCCTATTTCTTTCGCCTGCGCGATGATCAGGCGATCGTGCGCATGGCGCCGCGCAACGACCCGGCGACCGGAAAGCCCTATCCGGATGATCCCGGCGTGATCGTGCTCGATCCCTGGACTGGCAAGGAGCTCGGGCGCATGCCCTACAGCGGCTACACGCAGGGCTTCGTCGCCAACATCATGCCCTTCGTCAACGATCTGCATACGTCCTTGGCGCTGGGCGAGAAGGGCGCTTGGATATTAGCCTTCCTTGCGGTCCTCTGGACGATCGATTGTTTCGTCGGCTTTTACCTGACCTTGCCCGTCAAGCTCGAAAAATTCTGGACGCGCTGGAAACCCGCTTGGCTCGTGAAATGGCGCGGCGGCTTCTACCGCGTAAACTTCGATCTCCACCGCGCCGGCGGCCTGTGGCCCTGGGCGATGCTCTTCGTCTTTGCCTGGTCGAGCGTCTGTCTCATCGACAATTTCGGCGTCTACGAGAAGGTGATGGCGACGCTCTTCGACACACGCCCCATGATGGAGCAGGTTGCAGGCTTCGCTGCGCCGCGCGAAGGCGCAGGCCCGATGAAGCTAGATTGGCGCGCCGCGCAAGCGAGAGGCAAAGAGCTTGTCGCTGAGAAGGCCGCTGCCGGAGGCTTTCGCTTGCTGGAACCGAGGGGCATGACATCCCTTGCCGACGCGCGCAGCTACAACTACATCGTCGCGACTGCTCGATCCTTCCCGGCCGACAAGGAGCTCACGGTGTTCTTCGACGGCGACGACGGCGCTTTTCTCGACGTCATGGGGACTTCGACGGGACACTCGGGCGAGACGGTGACCAATTGGTTGCGCGCGCTGCATATGGCGCGCGATCCGATGGATTATCTGCCTTACCGCATCTTCGTCTGCATCCTAGGCCTCGTCATCGCCTTGCTCTCCATCACAGGCGTCTATGTTTGGTGGAAAAAGCGTAAGGCGCGCCAATTTCACGCCGGGCGCGCGGAGAAGCGCGTGACGCATGCCGCGCAGGAGCCCGCGCTATGAAGCTGCGCGGAGCCTTCGTCTGGCTGCATCGCTGGGTCGGCCTGCTCATGGCGGGATTCCTGATCGTCGTGGGGATCACGGGAAGCCTGCTCGCCTTCAACGTCGAACTCGAGCGCGTTTTCGCGCCACAGCTCTTCGCTAAGTCGAGGCCGGGCGCCGCCCCCTTGGATCTGGCGACGCTCGCAGAGCGCGCGCAGAAGCAGTTGCCGCAGGCGCAAGTCACGAGCGTGACCTTTCAGGAGCCGGACCAGGTCAGCGTCGGCATTGCGCCGCTCAACGGAACGGACGGTCGGGCCGGTCCCGAACTCGCTTTCGACGAATTCTACGTCGATCCCTGGACTGGCGACGAGCTCGGACGGCGAAAAAGAGGAGATTTGTCGGAGGGCCTCATCAATCTCATGCCGTTCATTTACGACCTGCATTGGCGGCTGGCGCTTGGCGATCTCGGTCAATGGACGCTCGGCATACTCGCATTGATTTGGACGATCGATTGTTTTGTCGGCTTTTATCTGACGCTGCCGCAGGGGTCGAAAAATGTTTGGCGACGATGGAAGCCAGCTTGGCTGATCAGAAGCAACGCCAGCGCCTACCGGTTGAATTTCGACCTGCACCGTGCCGGGGGGCTTTGGTTTTGGCTTCTCCTCTTCATTTTCGCGTGGTCGAGCGTCATGATGGACATTCGACCCGCTTATGAATGGGTGATGCGAAGGCTCTTCGACTATCAAGACTCGCGGGCAATCGCGTCGATCCTGGATACTCGGGGGTCGCCGCATGATCCCAGGATCGGATGGCGTGAGGCGTTGGCCACGGGCGAATATTTGGTCGCCTCACAGTCCGCACAACGAAATTTCGTCGCGGGACCGCCGCTGAGCTTTGCCTATTTTCCGAACGCCAATCTCTACTTCTACGAGTTTCGTGGAAGCCGGGATCTGTTCGAGCGATCTCCGAAGGGGGGCTCCAGCTATGTGGCCTTCGACGGTGATACGGGCGCGCTGATCGAAGCCTCCGAGCCGACCGGTGAGCACGCGGGCAATACGATCGAAGACTGGCTTTACGCGCTGCACATGGCCAGGGTTTTCGGCATGCCTTATCGCATACTGGTTTTTCTGCTGGGCCTCGTCATCGCGATCCTCTCCGTCACGGGAATCTACATCTGGTGGAAAAAGCGCGCCGCCCGCGCCGGGCGCGGTTCCGCTGTGAGAGGTTCGCGTGACATTCATCCGGTAAATGCCTCGACCGGCCCGGGCCGCCAATAAAGCCCGTTTTCAAAATCAGGCCCTAGGGCCGCCTCTAACCGATGAAGGCGTTGGACGAACGATGGCCTGGTTCGAACTTCTGGCGTCCAAGCCTCGAGCGGCTGTTGCTGCGCTCTTTATTGGCGCGATCGGGGTCTATGGGCTCTTTGCCTGGACTGTTCATGCGCCGCCGGGTCGCTACGCGACGGCGAAGGTCGGCAGGCAGGATATAGAAGACACGGTGCTCGCGGCCGGCGTGCTGCAACCCATCCAGCAGGTCGACGTCGGCACGCGCGCGACGGGCCAGCTCAAATCGCTGAAAGTCAGGCTTGGCGACCGGGTGGGGGCCGGCGATCTGCTCGGAGAGATCGACTCGCTCCTGCAAGACAATGAGCTTCGCGCGCAACAGGCCAATATCGCCAATCTCGAAGCCAAGGAGCGCGCGGCCTACGCCCGGCTGCGCAAGGCCAGGCTCGAACTGGAACGTCAGCAAGGGCTGATCCATGGCGCGGCGACCTCGCGCCGCGATCTCGAAAGCGCGGAAGCCGAGGTGCAGGCAGACGAAGCCGATCTCGCCGCGCTCGGCGCGCAGATCGCGCAGGCCAGGAGTCTGGTGAAGACGGCGGAGGCCAATCTCTCTTATACGAAGATCATGGCGCCGATGGACGGAGAAGTCGTGGCCATCCTGACAAAGGAAGGGCAGACCGTCGTCGCGGCGCAAATCGTGCCGGTGATCTTGAAGCTTGCCCGGCTCGACGCGATGACGGTCAAGACGCAGATCTCCGAGGCCGACGTCGTGAACGTCAAGGCCGGCCAGCCGGTCTCCTTCACCATCATGGGAGAGCCAGACAAGCGCTATCTTGCGCGTCTGCGCGTCGTGGAATCGGCTCCGACGAGCTATTCCGAGCCCGCCGCGACGCAAGGGTCAACGCAAAGCGCCAACGCCGGAACGACGGTCGGCGCGCCCGTCTTCTACAACGCCCTTTTCGACGTCCCTAACGCCGATGGCGTGCTGCGCATCGGCATGTCCGCGCAAGTGTCGATCGTTCAGGGCGTGGTCAAGAACGCGCTTGCCATTCCTTCCGGCGCCTTGCGCGAGCAGGGTCCCGACGGGCGCTTTCTGGTTCGCGTCATCGGGCCCAAAGGGCCGGAGGAGCGACGCGTGCGCATTGGCGTCAACAACCGCAACTTCGCGCAAGCGCTCGACGGGCTGAAGGAGGGCGAGGAGGTGGTCCTGGGCGAGCCCTCCCCGGTAAAAGGCCCGGGCGCATGAGCGGGAGCGGCGAAAAGCAGCAAGCGCCGCCGCTCATCGAGCTCTCCGGCGCCATGCGCAGCTATGGCGCCGGCGATCAGTGCGTGGTCGCGCTCAACGGCGTGGACCTCGTCATTCACGCCGGGGAGATGGTGGCGCTCATGGGAGCCTCGGGCTCCGGCAAGTCGACGCTGCTCAATATTCTGGGCTGTCTCGATCGCCTGACTTCGGGGAGCTATCGCGTGGCGGGGCGCGACACGTCGGGTCTAGACGCCGACGCGCTCGCCGAGTTGCGCCGCGAGCATTTCGGATTCGTCTTTCAACGCTACAATCTGCTCGGTCAGCTCACCGCGCTCGGCAATGTCGAGACGCCGGCGATCTACGCCGGCGTCGCGCCGAACCTGCGCCAGGCGCGTGCGAAGGCTTTGCTCGAGCGGCTGGGGCTCGGCGATCGTCTCAACCATTATCCGGGCCAGCTTTCGGGAGGGCAGCAGCAAAGGGTTTCGATCGCAAGGGCGCTGATGAACGAGGGCGCTGCGATCCTCGCCGACGAACCGACGGGCGCGCTCGACAGCGCCAATGGCCGCGAGGTCATGAATCTTCTGATCGATCTCAATCGACAGGGCCACACCATCATCCTCGCGACGCATGATCTTCATGTCGCGGCGCAGACGAATCGTATCGTGGAATTCGCCGACGGCGTCATCGTGTCGGATCGCCCGACCGAAGCGGCCGCCGCCGCGCGCGACATGCCGCCGGCGGAGAAGCCGGGACCTGTCGCCTTAGCTTCAGGTGACGGCTGGCGCGCGCCCTGGGAAGATTTCCTGGAAAGCGCAAGAACGGCCTGGCAGGCTCTGCTCGCGCATCGTCTGCGCACGGGACTGACGCTGCTCGGCGTGGTCATTGGCATTGTCTCGGTTTCGATGATGGTCGCGGTCGGCGAGGCCGGAAGCCGGGTGCTCGGCGAGCAGATCGGCGACTATCTCAATTTGCGGATGATCATCCTTTATCCGGGCAAGCAGGCCGGCGACGCCTTCGCAGCGAGCCTGCACACGTTGAAGGTTGCCGACGTGGAAGCGCTGCGCAAGCAGGATTATGTGGAGCTAGTGACGCCGCAGACTTACACCATCGCCAACTTCCGCTATCGGGGACATTCCACGACGGGGAGCGTCTCGGGCGTGGCGGAGGACTACTTCGACCTGTTCAACTTTCGCTTCGATCTGGGCCATGGCTTCACGCGCGACGACGTCAAAGCCATGGCCCCCGTCGTCGTCATCGACGACCGCTTGCAGCACCAGTTCTTTTTCGGCGCGAACCCGCTCGGCAAGATCATCTATGTCGGGAACCTGCCCTCTATCGTCATCGGCGTGATCACGCCGAAGCGCGGCTGGGCGGAGCCGGGGAACCGGCCGAGCGTCTACGTGCCTTATACGACGAGCAATGCGCGCATAACCGGCCGCGACTATCTCGACATGGTGACGGTCCGGCTGCGCAAGGGCGAATCCGGCAAGGAGGTCGAGCCGAAAATCATCGACCTCGTCAGCAAGCGCCATCACGCGAAGGACGTCACAATCGAGAACAACGACGCCGAGGTGCGCAATCTGTTGACGCTCACCGACACCCTGCGCCTGCTGCTCGCGGCCATCGGGCTCATCTCGCTGCTCGTCGGCGGCATCGGGGTCATGAACATCATGCTCGTGTCCGTGAGCGAGCGCGCACGCGAGATCGGACTGCGGCTGGCCGTCGGCGCGCGCCAGGCCGACATTCGCCTTCAGTTCCTGCTCGAGGCGATCGTGCTTTGCCTCCTCGGCGCGGCGCTCGGCGTACTCCTCTGCTTCCTCACCATCCTCCTCGCCAATCCCTTCCTTCCGCCCGGCTGGTCGCTGGAGCTCTCGCCGCAGGCCTTGCTGACCGCCACGCTCTGCGCCTGCTTGACGGGGACGATCTTCGGCTATTTTCCGGCGCGCAACGCCGCAAGGCTCGATCCGGTGGAGGCCTTGGCCCGTGAGTAGCGCGCGTCGGCCCCTCTTCTGCGCGCTCGCCCTCGGCGTAGCCGTCGCGCTCTCCTCCTGCGCCGTGGGGCCGGATTTCGAGACGCCGGCGCCGCCGCAAGCCGAGCGCTTCACGCGGGAGCCGACCGCCTCGCCCGGCGGCGGTCAGCGCTTTCATGAAGGCGCCGAGATTTCGGAGCGTTGGTGGGAGGGCTTTCGCTCGCCGCGTCTCAATGGCCTCATCGAGGAGGCGCTACAACGCAACGCGACGATCGAGACCGCCGTGGCCGCGATGGGCGTCGCGCATTACAACGCCGAGGCGGGCGTCGGCGCCCTGGTTCCGCTGGTCGGCCTCGTCTCCAACCCAAGCTACAACCTCTACTCGGCGGATGCGACCAACTCCACCGTCACGCAAGCGCCTTTCTCGTACTACAACAAGAGCGTGCAGATCTCCTATACTCTCGACGTCTGGGGCGGCGCGCGCCGCAACCTCGAGTCGCTCGACGCGCAGGCCGAGAACGCCGGCTTCCTGATGGCCGCGGCGCAAGTCATGATCGCCGCCAATGTCGCGAAAGCCGCGATCGAGGAGGCCTCGCTGCGCGCGCAAATCGCCGTGACGCGCCAGGTGATCGCGCTCGAAGCCGAAAGACTCTCGCTGCTGCAACTGCAGCTCGCCAAGGGCGCAGTGTCCTCGATCGACGCGCTCTCGCAAGAAACCGCGCTGGCGCAGGCGCGCCAGCGTCTGCCGGCGCTGGAGAGCCTGCTCGCCAGGCAACGCGACCTGCTCACCGCGCTCGCGGGACGCTTGCCTTCCGACGAAGTCGACGAAACCTTCGCGCTCTCGCAGTTCGCTTTGCCGCGCGAGCTTCCCTTGAGCCTGCCGGCGACGCTCGTCGGTCAGCGGCCCGACATTAGGGCGGCGGAAGCCAATGTGCATGCGGCGAGCGCCCAGGTCGGCGTCGCGCTTGCGGCGCGTCTGCCGAACATCACGCTGACGCCGACGGGCCAGACCGGCGCCTTTTTCATTCCGGCGCTCTTTCACCCGGGGACCTTCGGCTATCAGCTCGCGGGCAACGCCGCCTTCACCGCCTTCGACGGATTTGCGACGCAGAACCGGCAGAGAGCCGCCGAGGCCGGCCTCGAACAAGCCAAAGCGCAATATCGCGACACGGTGGTGAAGGCCTTTCAGAACGTCGCAGATAGTTTGCGCGCGCTGCAATCCGACGCACACGCCGTCACCGCGGCGCGCAACGCGGAGAGCGCCGCCAAGCGCTATCTCGAGAAAGTGCGCTTTCAGCAGAAATTCGGCGGCGTGTCGCAGCTCGTCGTCGTGGACGCGCAGCGCTCCTATCTCAACACCGCGCTCGCGCGCGTCCAGACCGAGGCCCAGCGCCTCTCCAACACCGTCGCTCTGTACGCCGCGCTGGGAGGCGGGTGGGGTGGTTAAAAAGGGCGCAACGCCCCGGTCGCTAGGACGACCAGCCCTAGAAAAGTTGCAACATGGTCCAACTCAAGGGGGATTTATGTTTCAGCCGCCGCTTCAGTCATCCTCGAACGCCTGCCGCCCCTTCGCGGCCCACAGCGCACTTGCATGTTCACCGTCCCCGCCTTGGAGCTTGCCGGCCATCCAGAGCAGCGCGCCATAGATCATGGCGCGATCGTCGCTGGTCAGATCCACGACGCCGGCCTTGACGACGAGGCCGCCGAGCTCGATCAGACGCCGCGTGCGCTTGCGGCGCTCGACTTGCCAGCTGCGCATGTCATGCCGCGCCCGAGTCGCCTGACGCCGGTTGCACGCCGCTTGGTTGCGCCGCAGCGCCAGCAGCGTTGAGGTCAGGCGCTGGAGAAGATCGACGTGATTTGCTTCGAAAAAATGCGGCGCCGCGCTTCGCCCATGCCTCCCTCTTTCCGGTGTCCTTGGTCTCAGCCAGCAAGATCAGCGCGCCGGCGAGTTCCTCGGCGCTGAGGGCGTCGGCTCCCGTCGAGATGACCAGTTCGCCGAGCTGCTGCACCTTGCGGATTTTCAAATCTCGCGCCTTGTCCTCAAGCGCTTTCAGCTCCGCATCGAAGTCCCGTGGCTTGCGCATGATGTGCTCCATGACTTGCCGATGGAGCGATGATAGCGGAGCGCCTGGCGGAATGCTGTAAGCTCGCCAGGACGATTTGGGACGGCGCGGTCCCGCCCGAGATTTTTTCGAGGGAGGGCGCGCTTATACGTCGTTCCGACGTGCGCTTCGCCGTGTCAGTGATCGGATCGCCATGGCGATCTATCATCTTCACGTCAAAGTCATCGGCCGCAAATCCGGGTCGAGCGCGGTGGCGTCCGCCGCCTATCGTTCGGCCTCACGATTGCGCGACGAGCGGCTCGAGCGCAGTCACAACTTCTCCGCCAAACGCGGCGTCGTCCATTCCGAGATCATGCTGCCGGAGAATGCGCCGGCATTATGGACCGACCGCGAGCGGCTCTGGAACGAAGTCGAGGCGTTTGAGGTCAGGCGCGACGCGCAGCTCGCCCGCGAGGTGGAGTTCGCCCTTCCGCGCGAGCTGACGGAGCGCCAGGGCGTCGAGCTCGCCCGCGACTTCGTGCAATCGGCATTCGTGGATCAGGGTATGATCGCTGATCTCAATGTGCATTGGGACAGAGCCGAGCGCGGCAGCCCGAAGCCCCACGCCCATGTCATGCTGACGATGCGCGCCGTCGACGAAAACGGCTTCGGCAAAAAGGTTCGGGAGTGGAACCGCACCGAGATGGTGGAATGCTGGCGCGAACGCTGGGCGGAACTCGCCAATGAGCGTCTGGCCGAACTCGACATCGACGCGCGGATCGACCATCGCAGCCCCGAAGCGCAAGGGATTGCGCTGGAGCCGCAAAGTCAGATCGGCGCGCCCGCCTCTCGTATCGAGCGTCAGGGGCTCGAGGCCGACCGCGCCGAGTTGCATCGCGAGATCGCGCGGGGCAACGGCGAGCGCATCGTCGCCGATCCTTCTCTCGCGCTCGAGGCCATCACGCATCAGCAGTCCACCTTCACGCGCCGCGACATGGCGAGGTTCGCGCACCGGCACAGCGATGGCATCGAACAATTCAACGCCGTGATGGGGGCGATGAGGGAAGCGCTCGATCTGGTCGAATTAGGCGCGGACGGACGCGGTGAGGATCGCTTCACCACCAGGGAGATGATCGAGGCCGAACAGCGCCTGCACCGTGCAGCCGACCTCATGGCCGAGACGGAGCGCCATGCGGTCAGGGACAGGGAGCGCGAGGCCGCTCTGGCGCGTGCGGAAGCCCGTGGTCTTGTTCTCTCAGAAGAGCAGGCCGATGCGCTCGCGCATGTCACGGACCGACGCGATCTAGGGATGGTGGTCGGCTATGCCGGGACGGGGAAAAGCGCGATGCTGGGCGTGGCGCGCGAAGCCTGGGAAGCGGCGGGCTACGAAGTCCGGGGCGCGGCGCTGTCCGGCATCGCCGCCGAGAATCTCGAAGCCGGCTCGGGCATTGCGTCGCGCACCCTGGCCGGCCTGGAACATGGATGGGGACAGGGCCGCGACAGGCTCGCCGCGCGCGACATTCTGGTCATCGACGAGGCGGGCATGGTCGGCACGCGCCAGTTGGAGCGCGTGCTGTCCCACGCCGCGGAGGCCGGGGCGAAGGTTGTGCTGGTTGGCGACCCGCAACAGCTGCAATCCATCGAGGCGGGCGCGGCCTTCCGTTCGATCTTCGAGCGCCACGGCGGCGCCGAGATCGGCGAGGTGCGCCGGCAGCGGGAGGAGTGGCAGCGGGACGCGACCCGCGATCTGGCGACCGGCCGAACGGGCGAGGCGATCCGCGCCTATGACCGCTGCGGCATGCTGCATGAGGCCGCGTCACGCGAAGATGTGCGAAAAAATCTGATCGAGGGCTGGGACCGCGACCGGCAGGCGTCGCCCGACAAGAGCCGCATCATCCTCACCCATACCAACGACGAAGTGCGCGCGCTCAACGAGGCCGCGCGAGGCCGGATGCGGGACGCCGGCGATCTGGGCGACGACGTGCACCTGGCGGTTGAGCGCGGCGAACGCAGCTTCGCTCGCGGGGACCGCGTCATGTTCCTGCAAAACGAGCGCGGCCTCGGCGTGAAGAACGGCACGCTCGGGGCCATTGTCGAGGTCAGCGTGCAAAGCATGACCGTGCGCACGGACGACGGGCGTAACGTCTCTTTCGACCTGAAGGATTACGACCGCCTCGACCACGGCTATGCCGCGACCATCCACAAGGCGCAGGGCATGACCGTGGACCGGACCCATGTTCTGGCGACGCCGGGCCTGGACGCCCACAGCAGCTATGTCGCTCTCTCGCGGCATCGCGACGGCATGGACCTGCATTACGGCCGCGACGACTTCGCCAGCCGGGACCGGCTTACACAGACGCTGTCACGCGACCGCGCCAAGGACATGGCCTCGGACTACGAGCGGCTCGATCCGGCGCAGCATTACGCCGAGCGGCGCGGCATTACTTTCCGGGCGCGCGTCGCCGAGATCTTACGCAAAATCGTGCCGGAGAGACTGCGCGACATGTTCGACGGCCCGCGCCCGCCTAGCGATGGCGCACAGGGGCGAGAATGGCAAGCGCCCGAAAGGAAGGCGGCGGAAGATCCGGCAACGGCCCTGCGCCGCGCCCGCACCAAGGCGCTCATCCGACATGCGCGCGCCGTGGAGGCTGTCCTCGCTTCAGGGCATGCGGAGGGCAAGGGCGGTCCCGAGCAGCTGCGCGAGCTGGCCGACACCCGCAAAGCCTTCGAGGCGGTACGCCCGCATGGCTGGCGCGACGCGGAAGCCGCCTATGTCAAGGACCCAGAACTTGCCCAAGAGGCGGCGACGGGCCGGGTGAACCGCGCCGTGCGCGCGCTCCAGCTCGAAACCGAAATCCGAATTGAGCCCGCCCGGCGCGCCGACCGCTTCGTGGAACGCTGGCGGGAACTCGGTCAAACCAGCCAGCGCCAATATGAGATCGGCGACATCTCCGGCTACAAAGCGACGCGGGCCGCCATGGGCGACATGGCGAAAAGCCTCGAACGCGATCCGCAGCTCGAATCGATCCTCGCCAACCGTAAGAAGGACCTCGGCATAGAGATCGACTCAGGCTGTCGACTGGGCCTGGAGCTCGCGTTCAGTCACGGCATCGACCTCGGCAGAGGCCGGGGCCTCGGACTTTAACCCCGGTATTTTCCGCCGCGCGTACGCCTCGCTACGACGGCGTCAATAAGCTTCTTGCGCGCGCCTAATCGCTTGTTCTCTATGGCTCTGGGGCCGTCAGAGACAACCGGCAGGAGGCAGCGCAGCCATGTCCGCGTCAGACCGTATCGTTCGCCTGAAAACCGTTCTCGCCCGAACCGCGCTGTCCCGGTCCACCATCTACCGCAAGATCGCCGAGGGCACGTTCCCGCCTCAGATCAGGATCAGCGTGAACGGCGCCGGCTGGAGGGAATCCGACATCGATCGATGGATCGCTAACCCCACGGCGTGGCGACCGAAAGAAGAGGTCGATGACGGTCGGTAAGGCCGCGCCTCCTGTTCGGCGGACGGCCGAACTTTCTGATCAGCACTTTCGCTTCAGTTGATCAATGCAGTCCGCCCTGAGCTTGCTGCAGCCCGGAAACCCTGTGCGGTCATCTCATCCTGTGTAAAGCCCATTCGCCGCAGCGCGGCGTTCATGGCGATCTTCGACAGAGGACGAATGTTCGAGCGGATCGAGGGGAACACTTGGCTGGGACGGCGCAGAAGCATTATCGCCACCCGAATGCCCTAACGAATATGCGTGTACCAATTCCACCTCGTCGCTGTCATTCCCGTCGAGAAGGGATGAAAGGTGCGCAGCAACTTGATCGGCCGCGCTTACGAGGACTGCGTCGATGTGATGCACATATCGCGCGGTAACCGTAGCACGCGAATGCCCCAACATTGCGGCGATAGTTGACTCCGTGAAGCCACGTTCATTGGCGACGCTCGCGAAGCTGTGTCGTAGAACGTGAGGAGTTATGTCCGCCAACCCCGATTTTCTAAAAATCGCGCGCCAACTTTTCGGCAGGCCGCTGAACGGTTTCCCTTCCCCCGTTCCCGGGAACACATAGGCCGACGCTCCGTTCCGCTGAAGCGTTTTCAGAACATCGAACACGGCCCTACCAACCGGGCGGATCGAGAGCCCCTCTTTCGTGTCGCGTAGCCGCAGGCATCCTCTTGCTTCGTCGATTTCGTCCCAACGAAGGTTGATAACTTCGCCACGTCGGCAGCCCGTGAGCGCGAGAAGGCGGATCATCGCGACAGTGATCTTGTGGCTCCCATTCTCATCTGCCCTCTCGAGCAGTCGCCCGAGGAGTCTGTATTCACCTTCGTTCAGGCGTCGATCTCGAATATTGTCAGCAGGACGACGCACCCCGTGCACGGGATTGACCGAGATAATTCCGTGCGCCACCGCATAGGAGAAAATCCCCCCTAGCAGACCCGTCGTTCGCGACGCAGTGCCGCGCCCTCCCCTCACGATCGCGCGACCACGACGCTTGGTTTTCAAATCGACCTTCGTTCGGCCAGTCGAAACGTCTTTCAGGAAGCCGGTCACGTCTGCAATGGTTATATCTTTCACGAGGCGGGCGCCGAGAAGCGGGACAATGTGGTGCTCGATGCGACCACGGTCCGTCACAAGCGTTGAAGGCTTTTTGGGCTGGCGCTTCTTGCCGAGGATGAGCCCAATTTCCGCATCCGAGAGATAGCGCTCGCACAATTCTCTGACAGTGATCGCTTTCCGATCGAAATCACGCTCCTCAGCGGGGTTCTCGCCCTTGGCGATGCGCCCAAGAAGCGATCGCGCCTCTCGCCGGGCCTCCTCTGGCGTCCAGACTCCATGAGCGCCGATGGTGAACCGTCGTGTTCGTCCCTTTGCTCGATACTGAACGAGATAGCTGCGCTTGCCGGAACTGAAGACGCGGAGTCCGAACCCTGGCAACTCGTCATCCCAAAGAAAATAATCGGCTTCCCTGGCCGTCGAGGCGTCGATTTGGCGCTTGGTCAGTTTTGGCAATTTGTCCTCCTCGGCCCCCCGTTCAAATCAAATTCCACGGAAGCACCACGGAAGCACCCGGCGGAAAAGCGTAGCGTATTTCCGCGCGCCTCCTTCGGCCGAAGATAAACAATTTTCCTGATTTTTCAATAGATAATAGAGTGATAGCGAATAAAGTCGTAGTATGGCGTAAGTATAGATATGCCCTCCGAAGGCAAAGGTCGCACGTTCGAATCGTGCCGGGCGCGCCACTTCGGAACAAAACTGGGCACGCAGATTGCCGCCGTTTTCCCGCCTTCTGAGGCGACGAGCGCGCGAAGCAGCGCGCTCTTGTGGCCCATGATGCGCACTTCGCGATCGTCTACTTCTACCCGTTGGGCGAACGCCCGGAGATGGTCGCGGCGGTAGCCGCCGGCGCCGTTGCGCATCCGTTTGCGGGCCTCACGGGCGATGGTGGTCAGTGCCTGAGGCGTCAGGGTTGGCCCCGCGTTCTCCACCGCCTCCGCTGCCCGGTCCGCGTCGAGGCGGGATTGATCGCGAATAGCGCTCAGTTCGGCCACCCTGTCCTTCAGCATCGGATCGGCAAGATCGGCGATGCCATCCTCGATTGCGTCGTAGAGGCGTTTCAGTTTGACCTCCGCTTCGGCGGCGCGTTTGCGCAGTTCGGCGATGTGCTCCGCACGGCGCTCCGCGCGCTCCTCCCGGCGGGTCAGGATCGAGGAGAGGAGTTTTTCCAGGCGTTCGGGCTTGAGGAGCCGCTTTTCGAGGTGGCCGGCGACGAGACCGTCGAGTTTCTCCATCGGGATCGAGCGCCCCTTGCAACCCGTCTCGCCCTGCCGGGCCTTGGTCGAGCAAGTGTAATAGCGGTATCGGCCTCCCTTGCCGGTGCGCAACGTCATGGCCATGCCACAGCTGGCGCAAAAACAAATGCCGGTAAGGAGAGTTGGACCGCTGACGACGCGCGGAGCCGAGAGCGCCGGGCTGCGAGTTTTCAGCAGGGTCTGAATCGCCTCGAACTCCGCAGCGTCAATGATCGACGGGACGGCCATCTCGACGACTTCCGCCTCGGGTTTGCGTTCCCTGGTCTTCCAGAAGCGGGTGTTGAAGCGATGGCGACCCACATAGGTCGTCCGGGTCAGCACTTTGTGCACCGCGCCAATGCCCCAGCGCCCACCATCGCGTGTGCGGATTCCATTCATGTTGAGATGCGTGGCGACGGATTTGACGCCCATGGCTCCGGAGGAGCCGTCGCCCTCGCGCGCGAGCTTGAAAATCAGCCGCACGGTTTCCGCCTGGATCGGATCGATCTCCAGAGTCTTTTTTGTCTTCTGTCCCCGCTGCCCGGCGTCGACGATCCGGTAGCCGATCGGCGCGCGGGAGCCATTCCAAAACCCCTGGCGAGCGTTCTCGTTCATCGCCCGGAGGGTGTGCTTGGCGTTCTCCTTGGACTGATACTCGTCGAACAGCGCCATGATCTGGCGGATCATGTTGCTCATCGGATCGTCGCCGAGCTCCTGCGTGATCGAAACGAGCCGCACGCCGTTCTTGGCGAGCCGGCGAATATAAAACTCGAGCTGAAACTGGTCGCGGAAAAAGCGGCTGTAGCTGTGGACGACGATCGTGTCGAAGGCGGGCGGCCTTGTCGTCGCCGCGTCGATCATGCGCTGGAACTCTGCACGGCGGTCGTCGGTGGCGGACTGGCCCGGCTCGACGAAATCGGCGACGACTTCCCAGCCCCGACTCTTGCAAAAGGCCTGTGCCTGCCGGCGCTGGTCCGGGATGGAGAGATCGTTGTCAGCCTGACGGCCGGTCGAGACGCGCAGGTAAAGGGCGGCGCGAAGGGGAGCGGTCATGACTTTCTCCAAAATTCAATGGCGACCCGAAAACAGTTCGTCGAACAGATCGCCGAACCAGGCTTCGAAGACATCGATCTCCGCCTCAGTCACGGGCGCGGGGTCCGGCCCGTCGTCGGTGACGGTCCAAGTCATCGGATCTTGGCGAGACGGTCGACCCGACGCGCGTCGCGGCGGCTTCGCGTAATCATAGAGGTCATCCGGCGTGACGCCACCATTTCCGACTCGGCGGCGGTGAGATTTCTGTGCACGTGTCATGCAAAAATTTCGCACGGCTCTCGCCTTGGACGAATGGCCGAACTGCGCGCCGGCCTATCCGATTGCGCTGTCTCGATCGACCTCGGCGGGAGCGACTCGCGAAGCGAAACTCACGCTCGCCGAGACGCAAAAGTTTCACGCGGCGGCGGCCCGTCTGGAGAGCCGCTGCTGCCCAAGCCGGACACGCTCGGCAGGGGCCACGAAGGCCCACAGCCGCGTCGCCGCGCTCGCGTTCCTCCCCTTTCCGGCTTCCCGACTCCGACGCGGATCGTCGAGCAAGGGAAATGAGAGTGCGCAATCGCCGCTTGGGATTCAAAACCGAGCGAGGTGGAAAAAACTATTCTGCTTCAAATTGTTATTCGCTTTCACAGGCTGCGCGTCGAAATCACAGCCTGCGCCAATATATTGACAAGCAACGCCAATACGACCGCTGGACAAAGCCGTAGGCTGTCCCTTTTATCCTGCCCTCTTAATCGGGCGTCGATCGCACTCTCCTTGCCACGTCCAAATTCACGAAGCGCCTCGCCATAGTGCGAAACGGCGTGCATGGTCGAATTCGGCTTGCGCGTTCACAGCGGAGATGGAAAAGCGACGCTCGCTCTGCGTCGAGGCGGCGCCCGAAAGGCCGATCGGAGCGCTTGTTGCTTGCAGCCGATCGACAAGAACTGCGCACGAAGTTTGCAGCGGGAAGTGCAGATTGAACGCCGTTCAAATGCAGAAGGTTTGTGGTCCCGGGCCTTTTCGATGGCGCGCTCGCCGTCGCGAACGCGCGTGAGGTTTTCACGCTGGCGTGAGCGAAGCGCGCAGCTTCAGCGGCGAGAAAAATTCCCCGACGCGCAACGCTCCGAGGACTCGACATGCGTCTCGCCGCGCACAAAATTCGTCGCGTCGCGAAGCGTGATGTGAAATGCGATATTTTTTGCCCCCGTCGCGGCATTTGCCGGCCCGCCGCTCCGCCAACTCGGCGTGTCGGTGCTACGGGCTTGCCAAAACCCGTCAAACGCGAGAAATTTACCTCGAAACATGAGCACATCCGGGGAATGTCGGTTTATGGGTTTTGCTTGTTACGAGCTTCGTGATCTGCTTGCGACCCTCCGCACTTGGCTGACTGAGCGCGGTTTTTCCGTGCAAATGATCGATGAGACACGGTTCTCGCAGACTGACGGCATGCTTCCCGGAGTAATGAGACTTTCGCTTTTGGTCGCATTTATTCTTGTGTGCATGGCTGCGGGCCGTGCTGCTGCTGAGGACGCTGATGAGCGGGCATCACGGGAAGCCAAGCAGCTCTTTAGTATCATGTTAGCTCACGACCCTGAATGCTGCACCGCAGTACCGCAGCCTTTCGCTCCCAAGCGCTGCGAGCTTGATGCGAGTTGGAGTGAAATTAAATTACCCGAATACGTTGCAAGAAAACACTTTGGTTTCCAGCTTCACGCGGACTTATCAGCGAGCACTAACACAAAATTTCGAGACGTTATCGATCCCCAACGAAAGTTTGACGACGCATTTTGTACCGCCGAGGAAAAGAAAAATTTCCATGACGATGCCATGAGAGAATTTCAAAACAACAATAGTCCATTTGTGCACATTTCTCATACCTCGTTTTCGTTCCCGATATTTGACACGAGCTATCGTAAAGCTATTGTTATATTCTCGCGGTGGGGAAGCAGTCAAAGGGACAAAAGTGTTGGCGCACGGCGCGCGCCATTCTACGGTCATACCGACGCGCTGATATACGTAAAGACTGGAGGCGAGTGGAAATATGTCGCTAATGAAAGTATCGAAGAGAACTAGTTTTGGTATTTGTCGAGATAGTTAGTAAGATATTTCAAATGCAGAAGGCTTCCACAATATGTTTTATCAAGCTTGCTTCGCATAAATCAGCCCTTTGAACGAAGAGGTTTTTCCCGGTTTAAACGTATCACCCGCCGCCAAATGGTCCGACGTTGCAACTTGCGACGGGCGAGAGGCCCTCATAGGGCTCTGTTGCGTTAGGCCGTTTTGGACGAAAGCCCGAAAATTTGATTTTGCAAAACGCAGAGGCTTTCCAAGGCATTCCACGATAAGCGTTCAATGAATCAACTCCAAACCATCGCGATACCGTCTCCGTTCCTCCGTGTCGGATTATGGCGCATTCCGGCGGCGCTGGGCGATCCGGGGGGATGCCGACATATGATCGCAGTCAGAGGTGAAGCGGACGCCCTGTTTTCGGCATCTCCATATTCAAAGCGGAAAATCGCAGTTCTCCGCGCTCTTGGCGACAGGGGCGCACCATCGGTTTAATTATCATAGCGCCACGGCGAACGAGTATTGCCCATCTTCGTCGACCACGGCGCGCCATAGATTTCAACAAGTTACTCAAAGCAGCCAAGCGCGAGCTTTTGGTTCGGCTACCACATGGCTACCAGCAAGAGGTCGCCTCGCGCTTACCCGCCCCATGCGCGCGATGCTCGCGCCAGTCGGGCCGCACGTCGTTTGGCCGGCTTCCGCAGCTCGAGCAGCGCAGCCGCCAGCGCAGCGCCGGAACCTCGATAGAGCCGGCGAGCGCCGACACGT
>Ga0265327_10001190_pt1 | contig 35205 bp, 34 predicted proteins | sample 41621metaG_FD_202089 | JGI IMG/M metagenome (GOLD analysis project Ga0265327, IMG submission 202089) | Rhizosphere microbial communities from Carex aquatilis grown in University of Washington, Seatle, WA, United States - 4-16-21 metaG | ecosystem: Host-associated > Plants > Roots > Rhizosphere...
TCGCCGTCGACCTGTTCGACGACAAGCTGGAGCTCGCGCGCGAGCTGGGCGCTGACTTCACCGTCAACGCCGCCAACGAGGACCCCGTCGCAGCAATTCAGCGGCTGGGCGGCGCCGATCAGGCGATCGGTCTCGCGGTCGCGCCGAAGGCATTCGAGCAGGCCTACGCGTCGCTCCGCCGGGGCGGCACGCTGGTGTTCGTCGCACTGCCAGCCGAGAACCATGTCCAGGTGCCGATCTTCGAGACAGTTCTGAACGGGATCACCATGGTCGGATCGATCGTCGGCACACGCGCCGACCTACGCGAGGTGTTCGAGCTCCACGCGGCCGGGAAGACCCGCGTCATCCGCGAGACCCGGCCGCTGAGCGAGGTCAACCAGTCGATCGCAGACGTCGAGTCGGGCTCGGTCCCCGCCCGGATCGTCTTCCAGCCGTAGGCCCCGCGAACAACGGCACGACCCCGGCTTGTCTCTCTCCGGAGATGAAGCCGGGGTCGGCCTTAGCCGCGCGCCGCCAGCGGAGCGTTGACCGCCGGGATCACTTGCTCGCCGAACGTCGCCAGGGTGGCGTCCTGGGCGTCGTGCTGGAGGTAGAGGGCGAAGTGGCCGACACCGAGATCCGCGAGCTGCTTCAGCCGGGCGACGTGTGAGGACGGCGGCCCGATCAGGCAGAACCGGTCGACGATCTCGTCAGGCACGAAGTCCGCGTGGGTGTTCCCGGCACGGCCGTGCTGGTTGTAGTCGTAGCCCCGGCGGCCGGCGATGTAGTCGCTCAGCGCGGTGGGGACGGCTGTCCCTTCGCCGCCGTAGCGGTTGACGATGTCGGCGACGTGGTTTCCGACCATGCCCCCGAACCAGCGGCACTGCTCGAACGCGTGGCGGTGGCCGGACTCCGACCCATCGGTGATGTACGCCGGGGCGGCGATGCACATGGTCACCGCGTCGGGGTCGCGGCCGGCGGCGGCAGCCGCCTGGCGGACGGTGGCGATGCTCCAGGCGGCGATGTCCGGGTCTGCCAGCTGCAGGATGAAGCCGTCGCCGACCTCGCCCGCCAGGGCCAGCGCGTTCGGCCCGTAGCCGGCGACCCAGATCTCGAGCCGGCTGTCGGGGTTCCAGGGGAAGCGGAGGGTTGCGCCCTTGTACTCGGCGCTGCGGCCGTTGGCGAGCTCGCGGATCACCTCGATCGAGGCGCGCAGGTCGGCCAGCTTCACCGGCTTGCCATTGATCGCCCGCACGGCCGAATCGCCGCGGCCGATGCCGCAGATGGTGCGGTTGCCGTACATCTCGTTGAGCGTTGCGAACAACGAGGCGGTGACCGTCCAGTCACGTGTGGCCGGGTTGGTGACCATCGGACCGACGATCAGCTTGTGCGTGCAGTCGAGGATCCGGCTGTAGATCACGAACGGCTCCTCCCACAGCAGGTGGGAGTCGAACGTCCAGGCGTGGGTGAAGCCGTAGGTCTCGGCCCGGCGCGCCAGCTCGATCACCCGTGCGGCCGGAGGGTTGGCCTGGAGGACGACGCCGAAGTTCACTGCTGCCCCGCCCGCGCCAGCACCTGCTCGACCGTGCGGCCGTAGGCGTCGATCGCGACCGCGAGCGCGCCCTCGGGGGAGTCCTCGATCGCGGCGTGCGACACCGGCGGGTCGGACTGGGCGAAGATCATCGCGGTGGGGACGATCCGCCCGATCTCGGTTGCGTCGTGGAGCGGGCCGCTGGGGATCGGAGCGCCGTCGCCACCGCCGGCCTCGCCAACCGCCGCCCGGGCGATGGCCACCAGCTCGGAGTCGAACGGCGTCGGGGTGGCCCGGAACACCGTGCGGATCTCGACCTCACACCCGAACGCCTCTGCAGCGCCGCGGCAGCTCGCCTCGGCCTCACCCAGCATCGCGGCCAGCGCGCCGGCGTCGAGGTGCCGCTGATCGAGCTGCATCTCGGTTTCGCCGGCGACCGCCGTGATCACACCCGGGGTGGAGTGCATCCGGCCGACGGTGGCGACCCCTCCCAGCTTGATCGCGCTGGCGCGGATCTCAAGCGCCGCCTGGGCCGCCGCCGCCAGCGTGTCGCGGCGCATCAGCATCGGCGTCGATCCGGCGTGAGCCGCCTGGCCCGTGAACGTGACCAGGTGTCGCTCGACACCGACGGTTCCGGAGACGGCCGACGCCAGCCGGCCGGTCTCCAGCAGCACCGGGCCTTGCTCGATGTGGAGCTCGAGGTAGGCGACGGCGCCGGTCAGAGAGGCGGCCGCCTCGCCGGCCCGGTCGAGGTCGACGCCGCAGCTTTGGAGTGCGTCGCCAAGCGTGACGCCGTCGGCGTCGACCAGCGTCCGCACGTCGTCGGGCACGAGCGTGCCGGCGCATGCCGAGGAGCCGACCAGGCTGCGACCGAACCGGGCGCCTTCCTCGTCCGCCCAGTCGACGAACCGCACGCCGATCGGCGGCCGGGCGCCGGATCGGGCAAGCTGGCGCATCACCTCGAGCGCCGTCAGCAGGCCGAGCACGCCGTCCAGCCAGCCGCCGTTGGGGACCGCGTCGATATGCGATCCGACGATCAGGAACGAGGCGGACTCGCCCTCCACGCCGGCCCACAGGTTCCCGGCGGCATCCCGTTGCGGCTCGAGGCCGATCTCGGTGAGCTTGGCCTGCAGCCACTCGCGGGCTGCCAGCCACTGTGGTGTCCAGGCCAGCCGCTTGGCGCCGGCGAACCGGCCTCCGCTCTGGGCGGCCAGCTCGTCCAGGTCGGCGATCACGTTGGCGGGATCGAGCCCCACCGTCGTCACCTGCTTGCGACCGCCTGCGGCTGCAGCGAACGGCGCACGAACCGGCCGTGCCCCCGCTCGGTGAGGATCTGGCCGCGGTCGTAGACCAGCGTCCCGCGCGAGTAGGTGTGGCGGACGCTCGCGCTCGCCGTCTGGCCTTCGTACAGGTCGTAGTCGACGTTCATGAACGAGTTGGCGAGGCCGTAAGCGCGGGGCGCGTTGGGATCGAGGACAACCACGTCGGCATCCTTGCCGGGCATCAGCGCGCCCTTGCGGTCGAGGCCGAACCGCCGCGCGATCGTCGTCGAGGTGCGGGCGACCAGCTCGGGCCGCGTCATCCGGCCCTGGTTGACACCCTCGTCCCACAGGATCGGCAGGCGGTGCTGGAGGACCGCCAGGCCGTTCGGCACCAGGCTGAAGTTGTCGAGCCCGCGCGCCTTCTGGGTGTCGTTGAACGGGCAGTGGTCGGTCGAGACGCTCTCCAGGACGCCGCGCTTGAGGTAGCCCCACAGCGGCTCCTGGTTGGCCGCGTCGCGCAGCGGCGGCGAGCAGATGTAGCGGCAGCCCTCGACGCCCGGGCGGGCCAGATCGGTGACATCGTTGACGAGGTACTGGACGCACGTCTCGCCGGTGACCTGGCCACCGCGCTCCTGCGCCGCCTCGATCTCGGCCGCGGCCGCCGCGCAGGTGACGTGGACGACGAACAGCGGCGCCCCGATGCTCTCGGCGATCCTGGCGGCGCGGTGGGTGGCCTCGGCCTCGACGAACTCGGGGCGCGTCTTCGCGTGGTTGGGCGCGGACGTCTCTCCGTTGGCGAGGGCACGGGTCACGTGGAGGTCGATCAGATCGCCGTTCTCGGCGTGCACCATCGTCAGCGCACCGAGGTCGCGGGCCCGCTCCATGCAGGCGGCCAGGGCGTCGTCGCGCGCCATCAGCTCACCCTTGTAGGCCATGAATAGCTTGAACGAGCAGACCCCCGACTCGACCATCGCGTTCATGTCGTCGAGCACGGCCTCGTTGGTGTTGGTGATCGCCATGTGAAAGCCGTAGTCGACGTGGGCGGCGCCGTCGGCGCGGCCCGACCACTCCTCGAGCGCCGAGCGGAGGTTGTCCGGCTCCCGCTGGATCGCGAAGTCGACGAGGCAGGTCACGCCTCCGGCGGCCGCGGCCTGCGTGCCGGTGTCGTAGTCGTCGGCCGACATCATGCCCATGAACGGCATCGACAGGTGCGTGTGGTTGTCGATCAGCCCCGGGAGGACGAAGCAGCCGCTGGCATCGACGATGTCGGCTCCCTCTGGAGCGGCGACCCGGCCGACCGCTGCGATCGTCTCCCCCTCGATCAGGACGTCGCCGGAGAACTCTCCCTCGGCCGTGACGACCGTTCCGTTGGCGATCAGTGTGGTGTCTGGCATCGCGCGGCTCCTCTCACCTGGTGCGTGCCGCCGACGGGCGGTCGCAGGTGCGGCAATCGTAATCGGCCATCGAGCCGGCCGCACGATCCGGAGGGGAGCGCGGGTGCTGCGGGCGCCCCGGGTTGGGGCGCCCGCAGCAGATCGCTACTCGTTGACCTGGATGTTGCCGCTCTGCACCTTGCCGCAGTCGACGACGAACACGCCGGGCTCACCCTTGCCGGGGCCCGCATTGAGGCCCCAGTCAAGGCACGCCCGGTCGTTGGTGCCGGGCTCGCCGTTGTCGATCACGTGCGCCTGCACGAAGACCGTTCCTTCGATCGGCGGCCCGCCGTCGACGAAGAACTTGCCGCGGCAGGACGCGAACAGGCGAACCTGGCTCGGCGGCACGAAGTGCACCCGGTAGTAGCCGAAGCAGTGGCCGTTGAACCCGGAACCTGCGGGAACGTCCATGCCGTTGACCGTGATGTCGGCCTGGGTCGTGCCGACGTATTCGAACGAGCCTGAGAGGTCGTTCTTGGCGTTGAACCCGAACGCCGCACCCAGGTGCGACTGTCCTCCGCCACTTGCAGCGGGCTGATCTGCCCACGCCGCGCTTGCGCCCAGCGCAAGCACCACGGCAGCCCCAGCCACCAATGCCACCAGTCGTTTCACGGAGCCCTCCTCCTCCATCTTGCAGGGTCACAAATCGTCCGGCAGCCCGGCCAAGGTAACACCGGCCGGCACGGGGCGCAACGCCGAGCGCAGGTTTTTTGGAGCTGATGGGTCTACCGAGAGGGCGGGCGGGTCGGAACGTCCGGCAGACATCCGGCTCGCTCGCTCCAGCCCTGCGAAGATGCAGGCCCGTGACGCGTGCATTTGACGCTTTGACGGCCGAAGAGCGGTCGCTGCTTCGCGCCGAACCGCTGCCGCAGCACGTCGAGCCGATGAAGGCGGTGCTCAGCCACACGCCCTTCTCCGACCCCGACTGGGTCTTCGAGCGCAAGCTGGACGGCATCCGCTGCCTCGCGATCGCCCGCCCCGGTGACGCGACGCTGCTGTCGCGGAACCAGCTCAGCCTCGATGCCCGGTTCCCGGAAGTGGCGAGGGCGATGGAGGCGGTCACCGACGATCTCGTCGCAGACGGGGAGGTGGTCGCGTTCGCGGGCAGCCAGACCAGCTTCTCCCGGCTCCAGCAGCGCGGAAGCACGCACGTCCCGGTGTTCTTCTACGTGTTCGACCTGGTGCACCTGGCGGGATACGACACGACCGCCCTGCCGCTCCTGGCACGCAAGCGGCTGCTGCGCAAGGTGCTCGCCTACCGCGACCCGCTGCGGTTGAGCGCCTATCGCCGGGGGAGCGGTGAGGCTCTGCTGAAGGAGGCCTGTAGGCGCGAATGGGAGGGCTTGGTCGCCAAGCGGACGGAGAGCATCTACGTGCATGGCCGCTCGAACGACTGGCTGAAGCTGAAATGCCTGGGGGCACAGGAGCTCGTGATCGGCGGCTACACGGCGCCCCACGGCAGCCGAACCGACCTCGGGGCGCTGCTGCTCGGCTACTACGAGAGCGGCAAGCTGCGCTACGCCGGACGGGTCGGCACCGGCTTCACCCAGGCGACGCTGACGGAGCTCGCCGGCCTGCTCCGGCCGCTGGACCGCGCCCGGTCCCCGTTCGCGGACGACGTCCGGGTCACCGGCGCAACCTGGGTCGAGCCGAAGCTGGTGGCGGAGATCCGGTTCACCGAATGGACACGGGACGGCCGTCTGCGCCACCCCGTGTTCGTCGGCCTGCGGGACGACAAGGCGGCTGTGGAGGTGGTACGGGAGTGACGGGGCGTGACGGCGCAAGCGTCGCCGCCCCAAAGCCGGGAGGGGGACTCGAACCCCCGACCGTCGGATTACAAATCCGGTGCTCTACCAGCTGAGCTATCCCGGCGCCGAGCACAACTCTACTGCAGTCGACCTCAGGTCGAGGTCGAGTGCTGTAGAACTCGCCTAGGCTGAGATCTGGCGCGAGTCGAGGTGGGCCAGCACCTTGCGCTTGACCCGTTGAAGCGCGTTGTCGACGGTCTTCGGCTCGCAGTCCAGCAGCTGGCCGATCTCCTCGTAGCTGCGCCCCTCGAGGTAGCAGGTGAGCACCTGCGACTCGAGCTGGGACAGGGTGCTCCCGAGGCAGGAGAGAAGGCTCTGCAGCTCCTCGGTGGAGATGACGCAGGTGATCGGGTCGTCGACCGCGGGGCCCGGCAAAGCGTCGCCGAGCGTGCAGTCGACGTCGGACTCCTGCCCGGCCGGCGTGTGGCTGAACGAGACGTAGCTGTTCAGCGGGGCGTGCTTGAACCGGGTCGCAGTCTTGATCGCGGTGATGATCTGGCGGGTGATGCAGAGCTCGGCGAACGAGCGGAACGAGGTCTCCTTGTCGGCGCGGAAGTCGCGCACGGCCTTGAACAGCCCGACGAGGCCCTCCTGGATCAGGTCGTGCGAGTCGCCGCCGGCCAGGAAGTACGAACTCGCCTTCAGCCGGACGAAGCCCTCATAGCGGCGGATGATTGCATCCATCGCGCGTTCGTCGCCGTTTCGCGCCGCGGCGATCATGGCGAGCTCCGACGGTTCGCGCCAATGCCGCTGCTGCGCGACCTGCCGCACTGCTACTGCTGACCTCGCCACCTCACACCTCCGGGGCTGACGATATGGGGGATGAAAACCTGGATAAAGACTCAGGCTGAACGTCAAGTACAACTTGAGGTTTGAGAGCGTATCACTCTCGCCGGAGATGTCAAGGATCGCAGGCCCGCTATTTTTCCCGCCGCAGGCGCTCGAGCTCCTCGCGAACCTTGGGATCGAGGGTATCGCCGAGCTGGAACCGCTGGCGGGCAGCGGTCCTGGGGCCGTCTCCGGGGGCTCCGGAGGAGAGCCGGGACAGCAGCTCACCGGCGTGCATAACCTCGACACCTCCCTTGGCCGCGACGTGGCGCAGGACGTTGTCGGACGAGATCACCATCACCTCGCGGCCCCCTTGCGCCTGAGCCGCCAGACGCTCGATCACCGTGTCGGCGCTGACCGACCCGGCGTACCTGACCGATGTCCGGCCGACCGACCGGCCGTCTCCGGCCCCGTCGAAGACGACGACCACGTCGATGCCCGCCTGGGCGGCATAGCCCGCAATCTGCGCCACGAGCTGGTCGCGCGACTGGCGGTGGTCAGACGCTCCCGGCACCAGCTTGTGCGCCGCGTTGTCGCCGTCCACGAGCCACAGCGGGTCAGCCACGCTGCCTGACCGCCTCGTAGAGCAGCACCGCCGCCGCGGTCGAGACGTTCAGGGACTCGACCCGGCCGCGCATCGGGATCGTCACGCTGCCGTCGCACGCCTTCTGCACGCGCGGGCGAACCCCGCGTCCCTCCGCTCCCAGCACGAACAGCGTGCCGTCGCTGAGGTCGATGGCCGGCGGCGGCGTGCCGCCATCGGCGACGGCCGCGTAGCTCCACAGCCCAGGGCGGCGGGCGCCGATCACCGTGTCGGCCAGGTTCTCCACCTGGGCGATCCTCAGGTGCTCGACCGCGCCTGCCGAGGCGCGGCAGACGGCGGCGGTGACGGTGGCCGACCGTCGCCGGGTGATCAGCAGGCCGTCGGCGCCGGCCGCCTCGGCGACCCGGGCCACAGCTCCCAGGTTGTGGGGGTCGGTGACCTCGTCCAGGGCGACCAGCAGGGGCCGGTCGGCAGCCAGCAGCTCAGCGGCGTCGGCATACGGATACGGCGCCACGGAGGCCACCACACCCTGATGGTCGGGGCTACCGGCCAGCTCGTCGAGGCGGTCGCCTCGCACCACCATCGCGCTGTCGGGCAGCCAGTCGAAATGCGTGCCTGCGCGTGCGGTACACCAGACCTCGAGCACCTCACGCCTCCCCCGCAGCGCCTCGCGCACCGGGTGGTGGCCGTAGATGCGGTCAGGCTCCACGGCGGTACAGCCGGAACCCGTCGGCCGTGTCGCGCAGCTCCCAGCCGGCCTCGTCGATCTGGTCGCGGAGGTCGTCCGCACGCGAGTAGTCGCCGCCGGCCCGCGCTTCCTGCCGGCGCCGCGCGAGCTCGACCACCTCGGCCGGCGCCTCCTCCTCCCTCGTCAGGCCGCCGAGTCCGAGCACGCCCAGGATCTCGGCCACCGTGTCGCGTGCGGTCGAGGGGGCGTCGAACAGCAGCGCCAGCGCCCTGGGAGTGTTGAAGTCGTCGTCCAGGGCCTCGATCACCGCTGACCGCAGGTCGGCGTCCTCGCCGGGGGTGCCCTCGCGAATCGCGTTTCGCAGCGTCTCGCAGGCCGCCTGAGACTGGCTCAGGACGTCGTCGGTGTAGTCGACCGGGCTCGCGTAGTGGGCCCGCAGCAGGAACAGCAGGAACGTCTCCCGGCCCCACTCGTCGAGCGCCTCGTGCAGCGGCTGGATATTGCCGAGCGACTTCGACATCTTCTCCCCGGACAGGCGCAGCATCCCGTTGTGCGCCCACACCTGCGCGAACGGCCGACCGGCCGCGTTGGACTGTGCGACCTCGTTCTCGTGATGCGGGAAGATCAGGTCTCGCCCGCCCCCGTGGACGGCGAACTCGCGGCCCAGGTAGCGCTCTGCCATCGCCGAGCACTCGATGTGCCACCCCGGCCGCCCGCGTCCCCACGGCGACTCCCAGGAGGTGTCCTCGTCCGCCTTGTTCGCCTTCCAGAGCGTGAAGTCGAGCGGATCGCGCTTGTGCTCGCCGGGCTCGACTCTGGAGCCCTCGAGCAACTGGTCGACGTTCTGGTGCGAGAGGGCGCCGTAGGCGGGGAAGCTGCGAACCGCAAAGTAGACGTCGCCGCCCGCCTCGTAGGCGTGGCCGTCGGCGATCAGCTCCTCGATCAGCGAGACGATCTCGGCGAGGGTCTCGCTGGCCAGCGGCTCCACGTTCGGGCGGCCGATGCCGAGCCGTTCCGTGTCCTCGAAGTAGGCCCGCGTCATCTCACCGGCGAGCTGGTCGGACGGGATGCCCTGCTGCCGGGCGGCGGCGTAGATCTTGTCGTTGATGTCGGTGACGTTCTCGACCAGGGTCACCGGCTGGCCGAGCCACTCCAGGTACCGCTTCACCAGCATCGAGACGACGTACGGCCGGGCGTTGCCGACATGGATGCGCCCGTAGACGGTCGGCCCGCAGAAGTACATGCCGATCCTGCCGTCCGGGCCGGGGACGAGCTCGCGCAGGTCGCCCGTGCGTGAGTCCCGGAGCCTCATGCCGCCCTCCTCATCGCCTCGTCGCGTGGCAGCGCCGCCAGCACCGCCCACAGCTCGGGGCCGCGCTCGCGGCCGGTCAGCGCGAGCCGCGCCTCCTTCAGCGGGACGCCGGCGCGGCGTAGCTCGTCGACCAGCTCCCGCGCCTCGGGCTCGGACAGGTGCTCCGGGTACCGGCCGCGGATCGCCGCCATCTCGGGCAACGAGCGGTGGGCCGGTTCGCTGGCGACGCAGGCGACCAGGTCGGCGGCCTCGTTCAGCGTGTGGACGCCGCGGAGCGCCGGCGCCAGAGCGGCGACCAGATCGGGATCGGTTCCCGGTGCGGTTCGCGGCAGCACGCGAGCGACCAGCTCCTCGTCGGGCAGGCCCCGCAGGTGCGCGGTCGACAGGTGGCGGAGGCGCGAGTCCTCGAGGATGACGTCCCCGCGAGCCATCCGCTCAGGGTCGAAGCGGGCGATCAGCTCGTCCATGCCCATCACGTCGCCGGGGCCGGAGCTCGCGACCAATCCCAGCAGGTTGACGACTGCCTCAGCAGGATAGCCCTCGTCGCGCAGGGCAGCGATCGAGGACGCAGCCTCGCGCTTGGACAGCTTGCCGGTCTCGCCGCGGACGAGGGCGTGGTGCAGGTACTCCGGCGGCTCACCGCCCAACGAGCGGATGGCAGCCTGCTGCAGGGGCGTGTTGGAGATGTGGTCGGCGCCGCGGATGACCACCGTGATCCCGAGGTCGAGGTCGTCGACCGCGGTCGCCCAGTTGTAGGTCGGCCGCCCGTCCGAGCGGACGATCACGAACTCGGGCACGCCCTCGGCGCCGAGCCAGAGGGCTCCCTCACGGCGACGGGCGCCGACGGCCACTGCGGCCGCCTCCAGGTGGCGCTCGCGGCGCTCGCTCTGGCGCACCGGTCCCTCGTCCCAGTCGATGCCCAGCCACCGCACGTCGTCCATGATCCCCTGTTCGCCGCCGGGAACGTTGCGCTCCTCGTCCGTGTCGTCGATGCGCAGCAGCAGTGTCCCGGAGAAGTGGCGCGCGTAGAGGAAGTTGGTCAGCGCCGTCAGCGCGCCTCCCAGGTGGAGGGCGCCGGTCGGGCTGGGGGCAAAGCGAACGCGGACAGACATAGCGCGCTTACGCTACCACCGGGTCTCGCGGCTCCTAGATGATTGATTCCTCGGCGGTGTGAGTGCTGGGCGAGTGCGAACCCCAGCCTGGGCGTGGACGCAGGGAGTGTTCGTGCTGGTAGCACGGGCAAGGTGTCAAGCTTGCTTGACACCGGTCTGAAGGGGTCTGCTATTCAGCAGACCCCGGAAGCGGCGGCTGCTCCCAGGTGACGGTTGGCGCCGAAGCGCCGTCGTCCGGGGTCACGTCGAGGGATAGTCGGCAGCCAGACCCCTTGGATCACCTGGGGCTGTGAGGCGCCGTACCTAGACCGGACGGCAGCGCGGCCAGCGCCGCGCTGTCGTGGAATCAATCATCTACGGAAGACGCGACGCCTCCCGTCTGTCCTGGTGAACAGGGGACATCCCTGATGCCCCTTCTGACCACCTCTCATTACCGTCGTTCCACCGTTCAACCCCTACCGACAAGGAGTGGATTGAGATGAACGGAATGATTCTCGGGGCATATGAGCAGGCGTGGCGCCGGAGTGGATCACCTGACCGGCTGGAGTACCCAGCCGAGACCGTGCAGGCGACGGCCGGCGAACAGCCGAAGTCCAGGCGCAACGTCGGCGACCTGATCGGGTTCGCTGCGATGGCGGTCGCACTGTTCTTCGTCGGAGCCTCATACGCGTGAGACAGCCTCACCATCGGTTCACCTGAAGGCCCGCTCCGGCGGGCCTTCGCTTTGTCAAGCTTCATGACGAATCCCGGCCGAGGAGCGAGCCGCGTTTAGGTTCCGTTTCCGTGACGGACATCGCGCTGACCGAACCACCGGACGGGTCTCGGCCGGTTCGCCAAGATCGGCTTTGCGTTTGCGGGGCGCTGATCTTCGCCGCGATCGCCGCGGCAGCCGGCTCGAGCCCGCCCGCCTGTGGCGGTGGCTGACCGCAACTACACCGGGGCGATGCCGACGTAGTTCTCGGCCAGCACTCGCGCCGCCGCCTCCGATGCCACCACGCTGCGCAGCTGTGACAGCTGCAGCGCCAGGTCGAAGGGGTCGTCGCCGGGCAGGCGGTGCAGCATCGACGTCATCCACCCCGAGAAGTGCTGTGCCCGCCAGACGCGGCGCAGGCACGCGTCCGAATAGCCGTCCAGGCCGGCCCGGCTGCCCGTCTCGTAGAAGCTGACCATCGCCTCGGCCAGGATGCGGACGTCGTTCATCGCCAGATTCAAGCCCTTCGCGCCCGTAGGCGGGACGATGTGCGCAGCGTCACCGGCGAGGTAGAGGTTGCCGAACTGCATCGGCTCGCAGACGTAGCTGCGCATCCCGGTGACGCCCTTCTCCAGGATCCGCCCCTCGGCCAGCGTCCAGCCCTCGACGCCGAGGCGCAGCTGCAGCTCCTCCCAGATCCGGTCGTCCGGCCAGCCGGCGAGATCCTCGTCGGGCGCGACCTGCAGGTAGAGCCGGCTGATGGACGGCGAGCGCATGCTGAGCAGCGAGAAGCCGCGCGGGTGGTGGGCGTAGACGACGACGTCGTTCGACGGCGCCACCGCGGCCAGGATCCCGAGCCAGCCGAAGGGGTACTCCCGCGACGTCTCGCGCAGCACGCCGGCCGGGATCGACGGCCGGCAGACCCCGTGGTAACCGTCGCAGCCCGCGATCAGGTCGCACTCGAGCTCCTGCGCCACCCCCTGGTGGGTGAACCGGATCCGGGGGCTTCCCTCCAGGCTATGCACCGACACATCGGACGCCTCGAACAGCAGCGGCTCGCCGGCGCCCAGACGGATCGCAATCAGATCCTTGACCACCTCGGTCTGCCCGTAGATGACCAGGCTGGCGCCGGTCAGCCCGGTCAGGTCGATGCGGTGACGCGCTTCGTCGAACTGCAGCTCGATCCCGTGGTGGACGATGCCCTCGCGATCCATCCGCTCGCCTACCCCGATCCGCCGCAGATGGCCGGCCGTACCCGGCTCCAGCACGCCCGCCCGGATCCGCTGCTCGACGTAGTCGCGGCTGCGATCCTCGATCACGACCGACTCGATGCCGGCCGCCCGCAGCGTCTGGGCGAGGGTCAGCCCCGCAGGCCCGGCTCCCACGATCCCGACCTGCGTCCGCATCAGACCCGCTCGAACAGCGCGGCCTGGCCCTGCCCGACGCCGATACACAGCGTCGCCAGCCCCAGCCGCCCCCCGCGCCGCCGCAGCTCGTGCACCAGCGAGACCACGAGCCGGGCGCCGCTCATTCCCAGCGGGTGGCCGACGGCGATCGCGCCGCCGTTGACGTTGACGCGATCCGGGTCGAGCCCGAGCTCGCGGATCACGGCCAGGCTCTGGGAGGCAAATGCCTCGTTGAGCTCGACCAGGTCGATCTCCCCCACCTCCACGCCCGTGCGCGCGAGCAGCTTCTGCACGGCGGGGATCGGCCCGATCCCCATCACGCGCGGATCGACTCCGGCGACTGCCGCACCACGGAACGCCGCCAGCGGGGTCGCTCCCAGCTCGGCCGCCTTCTCCTCGCTGGCGATGACCAGCGCCGCCGCGCCGTCGTTCATCCCGCTCGAGTTGCCTGCCGTGACACTGCCGCCCTGGCGAAACGCCGGCTTCAGCGCACCCAGCGCCTCCATGCTGGTGTCCGGCCGCGGGTGCTCGTCGGCCGCCAGGTCAGGCAGCTCGACCAGCTCGTCAGCGAACCTGCCGGCCGCATGGGCCTCGGCATGCCGCGCCTGGGAGCGCAGCGCGAAGGCGTCCTGATCCTCGCGGCTGACGCCGTAGCGCTCGGCCACGTTCTCGCCCGTCTCGCCCATACTCTCCAGCGGGAACATCGCCTCCAGCGCCGGGTTGGGATACCGCCAGCCGAGGGTCGTGTCGTACACCGTCCGGTGCCCGCGCTCGAACGCCTTCGCCGGCTTCGGCATCGACAGCGGGGCGCGGGTCATCGACTCCACGCCGCCGGCGACGAACAGGTCGCCGTCCCCTGCGGCAACGGCGTGGCAGGCCGAGACGACGGCGGACAGGCCCGAGGCACACAACCGGTTCAGGGTCACGCCCGCGACCGACTGCGGAAACCCCGCCAGCAGCACCGCCATCCGGGCGACGTCGCGGTTGTCCTCGCCGGCCTGGTTTGCGCAGCCCAGATACACGTCTTCGACCTGAGCGGGATCGACGCCCGCCCGCTCCACCGCGGCGCGAACCGCGACGGCTGCCAGGTCGTCGGGGCGGACGCCGGCCAGCGACCCGCCGTAGCGACCGATCGGCGTTCGCACCGCAGACAGGATCACGGCGCGGCTCACGCCTGCTCCTCGTCGGCCAGCACCTGCTGGGCGATCGCGAACGCCCCATTTGCCGACGGCACGCCGCAGTACACGGCCGCCTGCAGGAGCGTCTCTTTGATCTCGTCCCACGAGACGCCATTGCGGCGGGCGGCGCGCAGGTGCATCGGCAGCTCACCCTCGCGGCCGGTGGCCACCAGCGCCGTGATCACCAGCAGGCTGCGCGTACCGCGGTCAAGTCCCGGCCGCGTCCAGATCCCGCCCCACGCATAGCGCGTGATGAACTCCTGGAAGTCGCGGGTGAAGTCGGTTGCGTTCTCGGTGGCAGCGTCGACGTGGGCGTCGCCGTGCACCTCCCGGCGCACCTCCATCCCTCGGTCGTACAACTCGTCGCTCATCGTCCTCCGCCTTGATCTAGATGTGTGCGCAGCTCACGGGTGAACGCCTCCGGGTGCTCGATGGGCGCCAGGTGAGCGGCGTGCTCGAGCACCACCAGGCGGGAGTCTGGCACGGCCTCGGCCATCGCCCGTGCCACCTCCGGCGGCGCCGCCGGATCGCGGTCGCCCGCGACGATCAGCGTCGGCGCTGCGATCCGCGGCAGCTCGGAGTCGAACTCCCAGTCCGCCAGGGCGTCGCAGCAGCCCGCGTAGCCCTCATCGGGGATCGAAACGAACTCCCGGCGGAGGCCGGCGATCACATCAGGACGCTGGTCGAAGAACTCCGGCGTGAACCACCGGGCGAGCACGGCATCGGCGACCGCCTCGGTGCCGGAGGCGCGCACCGCCGCCGCGCGCTCGCGCCAGCCCTGCGGAGGCCCGAAGGTGGGCGACGTGCACGCCAGCACCAGCCGGTCGATCCGGTTCGGCGCATTTGCACCCAGCCACTGGCCGACGCAGCCGCCCAGCGAAAGGCCGCAGAACGAGGCGGACGGCTCGCCGACCGCATCGAGCAGGTCGAGCACGTCGCGGGACAGCTGGCCCATCGAGCACGGCCCCGGCGGCACGACCGATTCCCCGTGACCACGGTGGTCGTAGCGGAGCACGCGATGGTCGGCGGCCAGGTCGGCGGCGAGGTCGTCCCACATCGCCAGGGTGGTGCCCAGCGAGCTCGCCAGCACCACCAGGGGCCCATCCTCGCCGTCGATCCGGTGGTGCGGGATCACCCGGCCACCCGCCGCTCGTACTCGGCCAGCGCCAGGTCGACCTGATCCTCCGCGGCCCCCACGTACGTTGCAGGGTCGAGCGCGTTGGCCAACTCCGTCTCGCTCAGGCCGAGCGCCCCGGCATCCAGCTCGTCGGCGAACCCGTCCGCGCCGACCGCCAGCGCGTTCTTCATCTCGCCGCTGGCCTGGGCGCGACCGACCCGCGCCGCCGACATCAGGACGATCCGCTCGGCCACGATCCCACCGCCCGAGAGGTCGAGGTTCTCGCGCATTCGCGTCGCGTCGACCGACAGCTCGGCCAGCGCCTCTGCCGCGCACGCCGCCGCGCCTCCCGTGTAGGCGATCACGCCTGCGAACGGCTCCCACTCCGCCTGCCAGGCGCCCGCGGCGCGCTGGAGCTCGTGCTCGAATCCCTGCAGCACCGTCGCGGCATGCGCAGTGGCCCGCCGAGCGGCGGCAACCGCCCGCACCGAGCCCGCGGGGTTCTGCTTCTGGGGCATCGTCGAAGAGCTGCCGCCGCCGCCCTCCGCCACCTCACCGATCTCGGTCTGCGAGAGCAGGACGATGTCGCCTCCGATCTTGCCGGCGGCGCCGGCGCAAAGAGCTGCTGCGGCTGCGACCGCGCGCACCGGAGTGCGGTCGCTGTGCCAGGTCACGGTCGGTTCGGCCAGCCCGAGCTCGGCGGCAAAGCGCCGTCGCACGTCGAGGCCGTGCTCGCCGAGCGCGGCCAGCGTGCCGGCAGCCCCGCCAAGCTGGGCAGGCAGCCCCGCCGCCTCGTCGGCCAGCCGCTCACGCGATGCCTCGACCGCCTGCAGCCAGCCCGCGCAGACCAGACCGAAGGTCGTCGGTACCGCTTGCTGGAGCAGGGTGCGAGCGGCCATCGGCGTCGAGCGGTGCTCGAGCGCAAGCCGCGCACAGTGCACGGCAAGGTCGTCGACGTACCCGAGCACCAGCCGCAGCGCCCGGGCGGCCACCAGCATGGCGCCGGTGTCGACGATGTCCTGGCTGGTGGCGCCGAAGTGGACGTAGTCGGCCGCCTCCCCGCCCACGGCCTTGCGCAGCCTCCGGATCAACGGCTCCGCCGGATTCGCGACCTCCCTGGCATCGGCGATCACGTCCCCCTCGGCCAGCAGCTCGGGGGTGCAGCGCGCTGCGATGGCACCGGCCGCGTCGACGGGAACCACGCCGGCAGCCGCCCCCGCTGCCGCCAGTGCGCGCTCAGCCTCGATCATCGCCAGCAGCCACGCGCGGTCGGACACCACGTCGCCCAGCTCGTCCGGCACGAAGATCCCGAAGAAGCCGCTCACCGGGCGAAGAACGCCGTCTGATCCGGGCCCTGAAGGCGGATGTCAAAGCGCAGGCCGTCGCCGTCTGGGATCGCCGTCAACCCGGCCTGCTGGGCGTCCTCGAGAGCGGCCAGCACCGGATCGGCCGCGTTCGCCTGGGCATGCTCCGGGAAGTAGGCCCGCGTCAGCACGGGCTTCAGCAGCCCGCGGGCGAACACGAGCAGGGGCACGTGCGGAGCCTGTCCGTCCAGAGCCGCCGGCGCCGGCACGCGCAGGCTGTAACCGCCGTCCTGCGTGGTACCGGAGCGGCCCCACCGGCCTGCGGCCCAGGCCTCCACCATCGCGTCGGGCACCGGGTCGCCCTGGCCATCGAGCACGCGGCCGCGGATCCACACAGCTCCGGCGGCGTCTCCGCCCAGATCGTTGTCCGCCCGCTGCGTCAGGCCGAGGGAGAAGAACGGTCCCACCGTCTGCGACGGGGTCGGCCCCGCGCTCAATCCGGGTCCTCCGGGGTGGCATGCCGTCCGCCGAGCACGATGTCGAACCGATACCCCAGCGCCCACTCCGGCGTGGTGGTATCCCAGTCGAAGCTCGAGATCATCCGCTGCCGGGCCGCCGGGTCGCCCACCGACTGGAAGATCGGGTCGGCGTCGAACAGCGGATCGCCCGGGAAGTACATCTGCGTGACCAGCCGCTCGCTGAGCAGCCGGCCGAAGATCGAGAGGTGGATGTGGGCCGGGCGCCAGGCGTTGTCGTGGTTTCGCCAGGGATAGGCGCCGGGCTTGATCGACACGAACCGGTAGGTGCCCTCGGCGTCAGTGAGGCACCGACCGGCGCCGGTGAAGTTGGGATCGAGCGGGGCCGGATGCTGGTCGTCGGCATGCCGGTAGCGGCCGGCGGCGTTTGCCTGCCAGATCTCGATCAGGGTGTTGGGCACCGGCCTGCCGTCCGACCCCACGACCCGGCCGGTGACGACGATCCGCTCGCCCAGCGGCTCACCGTCGTGCTGGCGGGTGAGATCGAAGTCGGTCTCGGCGATCGCGCCGTGTCCGTAGACGGGACTGGCGACGTCTGCGAACCGTTCGGGCAGGATCACCAGCGGCTGCTTCGGCGCCCGCAGGGCGGTCGACCGGTAGGCCGGGGAGTCATACGGTGGATCGATGCCGTCGGTGCCGTCGGGCGCGCGCCGGATCGCATCCCTCATCCCGTCACCCCGATCTCGTCGACGGTCTTCAGGGCGCGCAACGCCTCCAGCTCGGCCTCGGTGGGGGCGTCTCCGACCTCCACGTCAGCGGCGATCCGAAGCTGCCAGCCGGTCGCCTCCTGCACCCGCTCGGGCTCGACGCCGGGATGAACCCGGGTCAGCGTCAGCTCGCACGTCTCGGAATCCGGCTCGAGGATGCCCAGGTCGGTGATCACGGCCGTGACGCCGCGTCCGGCCATCCCCAGCTGCTCGCGGGTGCCCGGGCCGTCTCCGTACCCGACGGTGGTGCGGAAGTCGAGCTTCTCGACGAACGTCCGCGGCGAGTGGCTCAGCATCACCAGGGTCTCCTTGCACGATGCCGCGATCTCCGGCGCACCGCCGCCGCCGGGAAGGCGCACCCTGGGATGCTCGTAGGGGCCGATCACCGTGCTGTTGAGATTGCCGTACCTGTCGACCTGCGCAGCTCCCAGGAAGCCGACGTCGATCCGGCCGCCCTGCAGCCAGTAGCTGAAGATCTCCGGAACCGAGACCACGGTGTCGGCAGTCTCGGCCAGCTCCCCGTCGCCGATCGAGAGTGGCAGGTGCCGCGGCTTGGCGCCGATGGTGCCGCTCTCGTAGATCAAGACGCAGTTGGGAGCGTGCGTGGCCCGGGCCAGGTTGGCAGCCTTGCTGGGCAGGCCGATGCCGACGAAGCACACGGCGCCGTCGGCGAGCCGCCGGGCGGCGGCGACCGCCATCATCTCGGACGAGTCGTAGGCCGGCGTGCTCACGCGGTCGACGCCTCGGTCTCGAGCAGGCGGCTGCGGTACTCCTCCACGTCGGCGGTCTCCAGCACGTGGCGGCGCATCCACTCCTGGAAGCTGTCGCGGTCGCGGCTGATCGCATCCCAGCGGACGTAGAAGGCGTTGTCGCGGTCGTAGTAGGAGTGCGCGTAGGACGGGTGGGCGCCCCATGGGGCGGCCGCGACGGCCGTCACGGCCCACGAGGGCAGCGTCACCGACATCGGCCGCGGGGTCAGCTCGTCGACGATCTCCTCGACCGTGACGATCGACCGGCTCGCCGCCAGCACGGCCTCCTTCTGGACGCCGCTGATGCCCCACAGCTGGACGTTGCCGCGCCGGTCAGCCTGCTGGGCGTGGACGATGCTGACGTCGGGCCGGATGGCACGCACCGCCGCCAGCCGCTCGCCGGTGAATGGGCAGTCGACCGTCGACACGGTCGTGTGGGCCGGCAGGTCGGTGCCGGTGTATCCGCGCAGGACGCCGAACGGCAGGTTGGCGGCACCTGCGGCGTAGGCGGCAGCCATCCCGGCATGCGAGTGCTCCTCCAGCTCCAGCGGCCGCGGCCACTCGTGCTCGACGGCGTCACGCAGCCGGTGCAGCGACCCGACGCCCGGATTGCCTCCCCACGAGAACACCAGCCGCGCGGCGCAGCCCATCCCGATCAGCTGGTCGTAGACGACGTCCGGGGTCAGCCGCACGAGGGTCAGGTCGCGGCGTCCCTGGCGGATCAGCTCGTGGCCGGCCGCGTGCGGGATCAGGTGGGTGAAGCCCTCCAGCGCGACGACGTCGCCATCCGAGACCAGCTCGGTGACGGCGTCTCTCAGCGTCACGATCTTAGCCATGCATCCTCCACTAGAACGGGAACGGCCGCGTCCCGCTTTGCACCGTGATCCAGCGCAGCTCGGTGAACTCGTCCATCGCGAACGTCCCGCCGAACCGGCCCCAGCCGCTGTCCTTGACACCGCCGAACGGCATCTGCGGCTCGTCGTGCACCGGCTGGTCGTTGACGTGGACGATCCCCGACTGGAGCTGCTCGGCGAGAGCAAGGCCGCGCTCCGGATCGCTGGTCAGAATGCCGGCCGCCAGACCGTAGGAAGTGTCGTTCGCGATCGCCACGGCGTCGCTCGCACTGTCCACCACGTGGATCGTCGCCACCGGGCCGAACGTCTCCTCGCGTGCCAGCTCGCTGTCGGCGGGAACGTCGGTCAGCAGCGTCGCCTGGTAGCACGGCCCTTCCGCGGCGCCACCCGCCAGCACCTTCGCTCCGGCGGCGACGGCCTCGTCGACGCGGCGGCTGACCGTGTCCAGCGCCTGTGCGTTGATCAGCGGGCCGATGATGGTGTCGTGCTCGTTGGGATCGCCGACCTTCAGCCCGGCCACCTTCTGCGACAGCCGGCTGATGAACGGCTCCGCCACCTGCCGCTGCACGATGATGCGGCGCGCCGACATGCAGATCTGGCCCTGATGCAGGTAGGCGCCGAAGGCGCTGGCCGACACGGCGTAGTCGAGGTCTGCATCGTCGAGCACGATCAGCGGGTTCTGCCCGCCCAGCTCGAGCACGACGCGCTTCAGGTTGCGCCCGGCCGCCTCGGCCAGCTTGCGGCCGGTGGCCGTCGACCCGGTGAAGTTGATCCGGCGCACCGCCGGGTTCTCGACCAGCTCGGCGGCGACGTCTGCGGCGCCCGAGCGCTCGTGGGTGACGATGTTCAGGACGCCAGCCGGCAGCCCGGCCTCGGCGAAGATCTCGCCCCACAGCAGGCCGCCGGAGTAGGGCGACTCCTCCGAGGGCTTGAGCACCACCGTGTTGCCGAACACCAGCGGCGTGGCGATCGAGCGCGCCGACAGGATCAGCGCGGCGTTCCAGGGCGCGATTGCCCCCACCACCCCGACCGGGCGGCGAACACCCATCGCGAACGCGCCCGGGAGGTCAGAGGGGATGACCGTGCCGGTCGCGGCGTAGGCGGCTCCGGCGGCCTGCCGGAACAGCCCCGCCACGAAGCCCATCTGGAACATCCCGAACCCGAAGCTGCAGCCGGTCTCGCGCGCCAGCCAGCCGACGACGTCGTCGGCCCGGGCCTCGAGCAGGTCGGCGGCCTTGAGAAAGATCGCCTGCCGCTGCCCGGGGCCGGTCTGCGACCATGCACCGAACGCCGCCGCGGCAGCACCGACCGCCTTGCGGGCTTCCTCCCTGCCGCCGGCGGCGACGTGGGCGACCACCTCGCCCGTATACGGGTCGCGATCCTCGAACGTGCGGCCGTCGGCGGAGCCGGTCCACTCACCTCCGATGAAGTGACGGCACTCCTGCACGGCGGTGTCCTGTGCGCTCATCTCGTCCTCCGGTGAGTCCTGCGGGTTGGGGCCAGCCCCCCGATGCTAGATGATTGGAGGCCAGCCTCAGAGGGTGTGCAGCGGCACCTCGAAGAACTCGACCGCCGAGCGGCTGCCGGCGTGACCTGGTCCTCTGTTCATCACCGCGTCGCCCCTGCGCATCGCCTCCTCGCTGTCGAACAGCGCGACTCCAATCGCGGCGCCCGATTGCGGGTCGACCAGCAGCAGGAACTTCGCGTCCGCGAGCTCGTCCGGACGACCGCCCGGCTCCAGGAGCGGGCGAACACTTTCGATCCGCCTGTCAATTTCCGCCGGATCACCTTCGAACCGCGCAACGCGAGCCCACATGTGGTTGTGTCCTTTCAGTCTGGGGAAGTGGCGAGTCTGGCGAGAACGTCTGCCAGCTCGCCTGGGCGCGAAAGCATGGGCGAGTGGCTGCCCGCCATCTCGATCGGCTCGATCCCCAGGCGTTCGCGGGTAACCCGCCGCACCCAGGCGGGGCTGAGCATCATGTCCTCGTCACACACGATCGAGGACGAGGGGGCGTCGGGCCACCCATCGATCGGGATCGGATCGTTGGTGGGACGGCGCGCCTGCGGCCGCAGGCGGGAGACGGCCTCCAGCGCATCTGCCGGATCGCAGTCCGCGTACAGCGCCGCGATCGCCGCTTCCGGTTCGGGCCAGTACGAGCGGTCGAGCTCGTCGCGGGTCGTGCGCTCAGACGGTCCCGGCACGAAGAGGTCCGGGTCGCCGTAGTCATCCGAGAACGGTCGCCCGGGGCGCGGCACGAGCCCGCACAGGAAGACCGTCCGGGCGACCGGCCGCCGGCTGGCAACGACGGGGATCGTCAGCCCGCCCAGCGAGTGCCCGACCAGCACTGCCTGATCCGCCGGCGTGTCGCCCATCGCCTCCACGACGACGCGGGCGTAGGCGTCCAGGCCGGCTGTGACGTCGTCGCACGGCAGGTTGACGGCGATGCTCGGGTGCCCACGCTCGTCGAGCTCGCGGATCAGGGGCTGCCAGCACCATGCGCCGTGCCAGGCGCCGTGCACGAACACGAACGTCGCCACCGAGCGACCCTACCCGACTTCGTTAGGTGGGGTTGCGGCGCGACACGAACGAGTTCGTGATCGCGATGATCAGGCCGCCGACGAAGATCAGCGTCCCCATCACGAACACCTGCGGCGGGATGCCGGTCTTGACCGCGCCGTAAACCCAGAGCGGGAACGTGACCGACTGCCCGGCCACGAACGACGTGATGATCAGGTCGTCGATCGACATCGAGAAGGCCAGCAGGCCGCCGGCCACGACGCCGGGCAGGATGAGCGGGAAGATCACCTTCCAGAACGCGACCCACGGCGTGGCTCCGAGGTCTGCCGCGGCCCGGTCGAGCGATCGGTCGAGCCCTGACACTCTGGCCCGCACCACGACGACCACGAACACGACGCTGAACGCGATATGCGCAAGCAGGATCGTGGTCAGGCCGCGGGGCAGGTTCAGGGTCAGGAAGAAGCCCAGCAGCGATGCGCCGACGACCACCGAGGGAGCAGCGATGTCGGTGAAGATCACGATGTCGGTGGCCGACTTGCCGTAGAACCGGTAGCGGGCGAGGGCGAGAGCCATCGGCGTGCCGAGGATGACGGAGATCAGGCTGCTGAGGAGCGCGATCTCCAGCGAATGCTCGAGCGCAACCGTGAGCCCGCTGACGGCGAACACGTTCGTGTACCAGGTGCTGGTCGCGCCGAACCAGTTGAACGCCAGCCTCCCGTTGGGCGCCTCGTTGAAGCTGAAGATGATCATGAAGACGATCGGGATGACCGTCCAGACGATCACGGCCCAGAAGAAGGCGGGCAGGAAGAACTTCGACCACCGGATCCGCCGCTTCGGCGTCGGCGGCGCCGGACGGTCGACAGCCTGCTCGACGGCGACGGCGCTGCTCATGCGTAGTCCTGGATCGCTTCGGAGCCGAACGTGCGCGCGTAGAGCCAGATGCAGACGAGCAGGAGCAGCATCAGGATCGACGACAGCGCCGAGGCCATCGGGTAATCCTGGTTGGTGAAGAAGCTGTCCTGGATCACGCTGCCGATCATGTACGTGCCCGTTCCGCCCAGCACCTGCTGGTTGACGTAGTCGCCGACGTTGGTCACGAAGGTCAGCAGGAAGCCGGCGAAGATGCCCGTCACCGATAGCGGCAGGATGACCTTCAGGAACGTCCAGGTGGTGTTCGCGTAGAGATCGTTCGCCGCGCGCACCACCCGCCGGTCGATGCGCTCGATGGCAACGTACAGCGGCAGCACATAGAACGGGATGCTGTTATAGGTGAGCCCCCAGATCACCGCCCAGGACGTGGACAGGATGTGAAAGTTCTGTGACAGCAGCCCCCAGTCCTTGAGGTGCCCGAGCACGATTCCCTGGTCGGACAGGATGAACTGCCACGCCAGCGTTCTGATGATGTACGAGACGAAGAACGGCAGCAGCACCAGGAACAGGTATGTGGACTTGTTACGTCCGCCGTAGAATGCGATCCAGTACGCCACCGGGTAGGCGATCGCAAGCGTGAACACGGTGGAGGCGATGCCGTACCAGAACGACCGCACCAGCTGGACGTGGTACGTCCGGATAGCGTCCGAGAACTCCCCCCAGTGCAGCGGCCACGTGTACGAGTACCCGATCTCCGGATTGCCCCGCGACACCGACAGCGCCAGCACCGAGATCAGCGGGATGACAAAGAAGAACCCCAGATACGCCCAGTTGGGCAGGTTCAGCATGTATGGGACAATCCCCCGCCGGAACCGCGTGCCTCGGCTGACGTGTGACCTGGGGGGCTCGGCGGCGGCGGACTCAGCCACAGGCTACGACTGGATGATCGGGTTGAAGGTGTTGTTCCAGTTCGAGAAGTCGTTGTAGTTCTTGAACGTGTAGTAGTCGTGCGCCTTGGCGTAGTCCGCCTGCGTCGGGAACACCAGCGGGCTGTTGGCGACGGCCGAGTCCTTGATCACGTCGGCCACGTACTGCTGCGCTCCCGGCACCGGAGTGATGTAGTTGACCCAGTCGGCGACGATGCCGGCGATCTTGGGCGTGTAGTAGAAGTTCATCCAGGACAGGGCGCTCAGCGGGTTCGTCGCATGCAGAGGGATCAGCATGTTGTCGTGCCAGTACATGACGCCCTGGTCGGGGATCACGAACTTGAGATCCTTGTAGCCCTTCAGGTTCGCCTGGTAGATGTCGCCCGACCAGGCCTGACTGATCCAGATGTCGCCGTTCTGCAGCGCATCGATGTAGCTCTGGTCGTAGTACTGGCGCACCAGCGGCTTCTGCTGGTTGAGGATGTCCCTCGCCTTGTTCCAGTCGGACTGGTTCGAGGTCGGGGGGTTGATCCCCAGCTTCAGCAGGCCGATCGAGCCCAGCTCGGTGTTGTCCGACATCATGCCGATGTGGCCTTTGAACTTGGGGTCCCAGAGGTCGTTGACCGACGTGATCTCGCGCCCGGTCAGCTTCGGGTTGTACCCGATGCCGGTGAAGCCCGACTGCCAGACCAGCCCGTACTTGCTCTGCGGGTTGTAGGTCGGGTCCTTGACGCTCGCGCTGGCGTACTTCTGGAAGTTCGGCACCTTCTCCATCCACACCGGGACGATCCAGGCGTTCTCGAGGAGCTGCGTGAGCTGCCAGCCGTTGGTGATGACGATGATGTCGTAGCCGGTGGCCTGGCCGGCCTGCAGCACCGGGGCGATCTGCGCGTAGAACGGCGCGTTGTTCTGGATCACCTCTTTGTACGAGACGTTGATCCCTGTCGCCTTGGTGAACATGTCGAGCGACGGATGATCCTTGCCGTTGTTCGACGTGTCGATGTAGTACGGCCAGTTCGCGAAGATCAGCTGCTTGGTGGGCTTCTGCTTCTTCCACCATGCTTCCCAGTCGAAGCTTGCCGCCTTCTTCGAGTTCGCCTTCGTCCCTGCAACGCCGCACGCGGCCAGGATCGAGCTCAAGCCCAGCGCCCCGGCAGCCCCCGCGCCGGCCTGCATGAAGCCGCGGCGTGACGTGCGCCGCCCGGTCAGCCCTCGGAAGAGTGCCGGGTCAACCTCGAGCCCGGCCAGCTCTCTCGGGGTCTCGTGGTCAGACTGTTCGCTCACAGTTCCTCTCCTTCCGTGTCCACGACAGGAGCCCCGTCCGAGTCGATCACGAACGTGTGCCGCAGATCCCACATCAGTTTCACGCGGTCGCCGTTGGCCGGCTGACCGCCGTCACCGCTCACGTTCTGGGTGTAGACGGTGAACGTGCGGCCGCCCGGTCCTTCGACCGAATATTGGTAGCTGACGCCGATATATGCCGTGATCTTGATCGTGCCCTCGATGGCGGCCCAGCCGTCGGGAACCTGCTGGTCGAGCGGCGCCACGGTGATCTTCTCGGGACGCACGCCGATCAGCACCAGGCGCGCACGGCCGGCCATCTTGTCGGCCGGCAGGGTGACGGTGTCGCCGTGCTCGAGGCGCACCGCGGAACCGTCTTGCTCCTGACCCACGACCTCGCCGGCGATCATGTTCGAGGCGCCCAGGAATCCGGCGACGAACCGGGTCGAGGGCCGGTCGTAGACCTCCTGCGGCGGCCCGATCTGCTCGATCTGGCCCCCGGACATCACGGCCAGCTGGTCGGACATGACCATGGCCTCTTCCTGGTCGTGCGTGACGTACAGGAAGGTGATGCCGACCTCGGTCTGGATCCGCTTCAGCTCGAGCTGCATCTGCTTGCGGAGCTTGAGGTCGAGGGCGCCCAGGGGCTCGTCGAGCAGCAGCAGCTTGGGCTTGTTCACCAGAGCGCGCGCCAGCGCGACGCGCTGCTGCTGGCCGCCGGAGAGCTGCCCGGGCTTGCGCTTCTCGTACCCGGGCAGGTCGACCAGGGTGAGGATCTCGATCACCCGGCTGCGGATCTCGTCCTTGGACACCTTCTTGCGGCGCAGGCCGAAGGCGACGTTCTCGAACACGTCGAGGTGCGGGAAGAGCGCGTAGCTCTGGAACACTGTGTTGACGTCGCGCTTGTACGGCGGCTGGCCGGTGACCTCGACGCCGCCCAGGTAGATGCCGCCCGCGGTCGGATCCTCGAACCCGCCGATCATCGTCAGCGTCGTCGTCTTGCCGCAGCCGGACGGGCCGAGCAGGCTGAAGAACGTTCCGCCCGGAATGGTGAGGGAGATGTCGTTGACGGCGACCATGTCGCCGAACGCCTTCGTCACGCGCTCGAGGCGGACGTCGACCCGGTCATCATGCGCCACGGACTGTGCCGCCGGCCGGGTCTCGCCCGCGGTCGCCATCAGCCGGGCACCGCCATGGCGACGCGCGCAGCGGGGATGGGGTCAGGGCTCGAGGACGCGGAGCAGCGACACATCAGGGAAGGAACTTTACCGAACCGCGACCGGGGAGGCTTGCCAACCGTCAGCGTGTGGGGCGTCTGCCCCATATGCAATGCCCGCCGCGATCGACCAGAAATCCGCCTATCAGCAGGGCGCCGATCGCCGCGATGCTGATCCACAGGCCCCAGAACACGGGCGCGTCGCCGTAGGTGAGAACCACGCGGTGGCGGCCCGCCGGCACCTTCACTCCGAGCAGGAACCCATTGGCCGCGTAGACCCTGGCCGAATGGCCGTCGACAGTCGCCCGCCAGCCTGGGTCATATGTGTTGCGCACCATCAGCAGCCCCGGCGTCGGGGCGTTGGTGGTGGCAGTGACCGTGCCCTGGTCCGACTCCGAGACCGAAACCGGGCGACGCGGGCCGGCCACCCCACCGCTCGCCAGGCCCGGCACGACCACGGTGGTACGAGGGTCGAGGCCGTGCACCACCCGGTGCTGTGCGGCCGCGTCGCTGACGGCGCCCTGCCAGGCGGGATACAGGGACGCCGGGCCCGGCGGCCGGAGCTGCCACAGGCGCCCGGCCGGGTGCTTTGCTTTCAGCACGGCGCCGGGCGGGGGGGCCACGCCCGGCGGAGCCACCCACCAGCCGACGTTGAGCAGGTCAGCAAACGCCGGCGTCAGGTGCGTGAGGGCAGTGCGGTCGTAGGGCAGCAGCGCGTGGTCGTAGAGACGCAGAGTCCGCCAGTAGCGGGCGAGCTGGACCGCGTCGTACCCTGACACCGAGTCGCTGCCGGTGACATCCGCCAGGTCGAAGGTCGTGCTCGCGGGCGCCGGGAAGGCGCCGCTCAGCGCCGAGAACCGGGTGCCGGAGTGGTAGTAGACGGCGATCCGGCCGGTGTTGCGGAACTGCCGCTGGAACGACAGGCTGCCGGGATCGCCGCGCGGCGTGGACGTGGCGCCCTGAGGGCTCAGCAGCGCCGTGGGCACCCCTCGCGGGGCGTCGCGGCTGGGCAGTCCGACCACCAGCTGCACCGCGATCAGCGCCGCCACCGCGCCCGCCACGAGCGCCGCCCCCGGCACCCGCGCCTGGCGCTCGTCCAGCCACTCGACCAGCCGCTCGGCACCGAGGGCCGTCATCAGCGCCAGCACCGCGAAGGCCAGATACGAGAACCACCCGGGACCGTGCCGGTAGAAGTCGACCGGGCGAAACCGCTCCCACGAAGCCGGCACGGCGCCGGCGACGCTGCTCAGCGTCAGCAGGTAGCTGAGCAGCCCGAGCAGGGCCAGCATGGCGGCCAGGCCACGGCGCCGCGAGAGCAGCCCGATCACCACCAGGGCGCCCGCGAGCAGCGGGAGCTGCGCCCCGGAGTCGACGAACAGCCATAGCGGCCATGCCCCCACCCGGGCGGCCTGCTGGACGGGCACCGTGCCTGCCGCGGGCAGGCCGGCCAGCTCGAGGCCCATGCGCCAGACATCGTCGTAGCCGTGGGCCAGGTTCGTCCGCGGAATCAGCGCCAGCCGCGGCAGCAGGACGCCGGCGCTGATCAATGCTGTGGCGAGCACAACGCCCGCCGCGAGGCCGGCGGCGCGCAGGATCTCGCGGCCGCCTCGCCCGCGCAGCACGGGAATCACCTTCACCAGCAGGTACCCACCCGTCAGCAGCGTCACCTCCAGCAGGCCGAGCGACAGGTGGGCCGAGATCGCCTGCGAGTAGGACAGGCCGAAGGCGACCAGCGCGCAGACCCGGCTCAGCGGGGTGCGGGCGCGCAGCAGCCAGGCGGCGCAGGCGAGGGTCGTCATCGCGTAGAGCAGCGTGCCCTCGAACGGCGGGCGGACCAGCATGGTGTCCGGCGTTGTCAGCCCCAGCAATGCCGCCCCGCCGCAGAACCCCGCGATCCGGGGCATCCCCTCGATCCGGCAGAACGCATACAGCGCGAGCGCGGCCAGGATCGGCGGCAGCACGATCATCAGCCGGATCGCCGTGTGCGCCGGCAACGCGGTGAACAGCGCCATCGGCATCAGGTACAGCCAGCCCGACTGCGGATCGGCGGCGAACGGGCGCCCGGACAGCACGTGCGGATCCCACAGCGGTACGTGCCCGCTGGACAGGCTGTGGCCCAGGAACGTCCAGGTCGGAAGCCACAGCTCGCGGACGTCGTTGCCGACCAGCACCCGTCGCTGGTAGTAGCCGTGGGTCAGCAGCACGCCGAGGACGAGCAGCGCGAGCGGCGCCGCGACCGCGCGGCCGGCGGCGGCCAGACGCGGATCGAGGCGGGAAGGTGGATGTGCGACCGGGGTGGCCAGAGGGTCATTGTCGCCCGCGGTGACGCCGGAGGTGTCAGCCGCCGCGATCGCGGGCGAGCGCCGCGAACCAGACACGGTCTCCGTGTCCTTGTAACGTCGCATCCGACCAGGAGCCGGAAGTTGCGCTGAGCGAGCGGTCCACCGCGGGGCATCCTCAGGAGGATTGTTCCGTCGGCGCACCTCGCAACCTGCACGGGAGCCGCAAGGCGTGATGCACCAAACTCCATCCCCGCTCCCAGCTTCCTCCCAGGTTCGGATACCACGATCCGGGTATGCCCGTTACCGCAACCACGCGCGACCGGCGGCGCGAGCGAGGGTACCGATGGGATCCCATGATCCGAACCGCCGAGCGTCACTCGCCCCGGCGCCGGCGTGCCGACATTGCGACGTGGCTGATCGGGCTGGGTCTCGGCGCCACCCTCGCGCTGGGCGTGCAGTCCGAATCCTTGAACGCGCTCCACAAGCCGGGCGGCCTGGCCACCGCCGGCGGCCGTCTGTCCGCGCTGGTCGGCACCTATCTGATGCTAGTCGTTGTCCTCCTGATCTCGCGTCTTCCGGCAATCGAACGCGTTGTCGGACATGACAAGTTGGTGCGGCTGCACCGGCGGCTTGCCCCCATCGCACTGATCCTGATCATCATCCATGGGGTGCTGATCACGGTTGGCTACGCACAGGGAGCCTCCCGCGGGTCGCTGCACGAGCTGTGGGTGATCCTCACCACCCTGCCGGGCATGCTGATGGCCACCGGCGGCTTCCTCCTGCTCATGGCCGCCGGTGTGACGTCCTATCGGATTGCGCGGCGGCGGATCAGCCACGAGGCGTGGTGGATCGTTCACGTCTTCACCTACGCGGCAATCGTTCTCGCCTTCTTCCACCAGATCGAGACCGGCGCATCGTTTGTGGCCAATCCCCTGGCCCGCGCCTGGTGGATCGGCCTCTACGTGGTCGTCGGCGCGGCGATCGTCTGGTTCCGGGTGCTGGTGCCGGTCTGGCGGAGCGCCTTCCACCGCCTGCGTGTGGTCGCGGTATTCGAGGAAGGGCCGGACACGGTGTCGGTCATCCTCAAGGGACACCACCTCGACCGCCTGCCGATCAACGGTGGTCAGTTCCTGCAGTGGCGGTTCCTCCGCCGCGGCCTGTGGTGGCAGGCCCATCCCTACTCGCTCTCCGCGCTGCCGCGCCCGCCCTATCTCCGGGTGACCGTCAAGGACCTGGGCGACCACTCGCGCTCGCTGGCTCGGATCACACCCGGGACGAGGGTCGCCATCGAGGGCCCGTACGGCGCGTTCACCCGCCACGCGACCGGGAGTCATAAGTTCGCGCTGGTCGCTGCTGGTGTCGGCGTCACGCCGATCCGGGCGATGCTCGAAGACCTGCCGGCACATGCAGACGTTGATGTGATCCTCCGCGCGAGCTCGGCCGAGGAGCTGGTGCTGGATCACGAGGTCGAGCAGCTCGTCCAGGAGCGCGGTGGTCGGTTGCACCGGCTGGTCGGCGACCGATACCAGGTGCCGTTGACCGTGAATACCATCCACGCCCTGATTCCGGATCTGCACCAGCGGGACCTCTACGTCTGTGGCCCGCAGGGGTTCACGGAGCGGGTGATCTCGATCGCCCAGGCACTTGGAGTGGGCCGCCGGCAGATCCACCACGAGGAGTTCGCGTTCTGATGAAGCGCGCGTCGATGATCGCAGGAGGCGCGCTGGTGGGAGCCGCTGCCGTCATGGTGATACCGCAGCCGGGCAAGCCGCAGCAGGTCGCCGTCGCCGGTAACTCCGGGTCGACGGGGCAGACGTCGGGGAGCGGTGCGACGCAAACCAACGCGGCGTCGGGCTCGACCTCCACCATGAGTGGCTCGACCGCGGCGACCGCCGCCACGAGCGTCAGCACCGTTGTGGGCGCGCTGGAGACCTACCAGTACGGCCAGCTGCAAGTCAAGCTGACGATCTCCAACGGCAAGATCACACACGTCGGCTTCGCCACCTTCGTCGCCAACGACGGCCGCTCGATCGGCATCGACCAACAAGCAGCGCCGATCCTGATCCAGGAGACCATCGCGGCGCAGTCCGCGCAGATCCAGGGCGTCAGCGGCGCAACGTACACCAGCGGCGCCTACGACCAATCGCTGCAGGCCGCCATCGACAAGGCAGCGCTGAAGTGATCACGCACCTGGAGCACGTGATGGGCACCGTGGTCAGCATCACCGCCGATCCGGGCGGACGTTCGACGGCCGTGGCGCGCGGCGCCATCGAAGCCACCTGCGAGGTGTTGCACGAAGCCGACACCACGTTCTCGACCTTCAAGCCGGACAGTCCGCTGTCCCGCCACCGACGCGGCGACCTGAGAAGTCAGGAGATGCCGGATGCCTTGTCCGAGGTGCTGCAACGATGCGCCCAGGCAGTCCGGCTAACCGACGGAGCGTTCGACCCCTGGGCGATGCCCGGGGGCATCGACCCAACCGGCCTGGTGAAGGGTTGGGCGGCGCAACGCGCCCTCCGCCCACTGCAGGAAGTCGGCCTGGCCGGCGCGATGGTCAACGCCGGGGGCGACATTGCCTGCTTCGGCGATACGCCGTGGCGAATCGGAGTTCGGCACCCCTCAGAGCTTGAACAGCTGGTCTGTATTGCCGGCGTCAACGCCGCGATCGCCACCTCCGGAGGCTACGAGCGGCCCGGCGAGATCCTCGACCCGCGCGACCGCCGGCCGGTCGACCGTCTCACCCAGGCGACCGTTACCGGGCCTGACCTTGGTCTGGCGGACGCCTACGCCACGGCGCTTGTCGTGCGCGGCGAAATGGGGCTGGTGATGTTGCACGACACGGACTACGAAGCCGTCGTCGTCACTCCCGACGGCCGGATGCTGGCGACGCCCGGGTTTCCCGTCGCGCCGAGCGTGGCCGCGTAGCCTTCAGGCACCCTGCCGCTGGGTCCACCACGCGGCGAAGAGAATCATGACCGCGGCGATCCCGGTGAACAGGCCGAGCTCCCTGAACTGCAGCGGCCAGAAGTCGCTTGCCGGTTGGTAGACGGCGTGGAAGACCGAGGCGACGCCGAGGCCGGGCGCGGCCATCTGGGAGTGACCGCCGATCACGCCGCCGCCCCCACCATTGATGTGGTGGCCATTGATCACGGCACTCTCGCTGATGATCGTCGCGTGGTAGAGGAAGTGGGGATCCCCGACCCCTTTCCAGGTCGCGTGGAGGGGTGATACGAGCCGGTTGCGGAGCCAGTAGTCGACGAACACGCGCATCGCGAAGTAGCCGACGAAGGCCACCGTGAGCGACACGGCGGAGCGGCGCCAGACCGCACCCAACGCGACAGCCAGGCCGAGCGCGAACAGGGTGTACCCGATGACGACGATGCCTTCGGTGTCGTAGGTGCCGATATCAAGGCGGCCGTCGATGTTGGCCAGCGGCGCACGCCACCAGGTGAAGAGCAGGATCAGCGCGCCGCTCGACACCAGCGCAGCCAGGATCGGCAGAGAGAGCTTGCCGAGCAACCAGCGGCCGCGGGTGATGCTCTGCGTCCAGGCCAGCCGGTAGGTGCCGTGCTCGAGGTCGAGGATGAACGGCGCGGCCACAAGCACCCCGATCAGGCCGGGAATCAGCGTGAACCAGTTGGCCAGGAGCCTGACGGTCTGGAACTCCGACTCGAACTCACTCATCCGCATCGAGCAGCTCGTGCCCTTGGCGGCCGCGAGGCACGCGCCGATGTGATCGGCGTGATAGGTGTTCCCCATCGAGATCCCGGTCGGGATCAGTAGTGCTGCCAGGAGGGCGAGGATGCCCGCCGCGATCAGCGTCTCGGTGCGTTGGAGGCGCCAAGCGACCCAGATCATCGAGCCACCGCCGCAGATGAGGGAGCAGCGACCGCGCCGGCGCCGGGCGTGTAGCCCAGGTAGGCAAGCACGATCTCTTCCAGGTCGACCTCGTGCTGTTCCCAGCCCGAGTCGTAGACGTGCCCATTCGCTCGCACGAGCAGCGTCGTCTGGCGCTCCGTGTGGCTCTCACGGATGACATCGTGGATGCGGGCGACGCTGGCGGCGTCGCTGCGCGGCCCGATCAGGACGCGGTGGCTGCCCACGATCTCCTCGATCGGACCCGCCAGCTGCGTGCGGCTTCCGGCCAGCGTGACCAGGTGGTCACACACCCGCTCCAGCTCGGACACGATGTGCGAGGAGAGGATCACCGTCATCCCGCCCTCGGCGACCGCCTCCAGGACCCCGTTCAGGAACTCTCGACGAGCGAGCGGATCCAGCGACGCCACCGGCTCGTCGAGCACCAGCAGCTCCGGCCGCTTGGCAAGCGCGAGCGTCAACGCGACCTGAGCCTGCTGACCGCCCGAAAGCCTGCCGACCTTCTGGTCACGCCTCAGGCCGAGTCGCTCGACGCGCTCACGCGCGATTTGCTCGTCCCAGCGTGGGTTGAGCTTGCGCCCAAGTGTCATCGTGTCCGCCACTGTCAGGCTGCGGTAGAGCGGGTGGTCCTGGGCGACGAAGCCAAGCCGCGGAAGCACGGCGTGTGCGTCGTCGCGGGGCGACAGGCCGAACACCTCGACCGACCCGGTCGTCTCCCTGGCCAGGCCGATCACCAGATGGAGCAGCGTCGTCTTGCCGGCGCCGTTGGGGCCGACCAGCGCCGTCACCGTACCGGTCGGGATCTGGAGTGTGCAATCGCGCAGCGCCCAGGTGCTCCCGTACCGCTTCCCGAGCCCTTCGGCCCGAACCGCCCAGTCGTCGCTCATGCCACCCTCGGTTCCGCCTCAGACCGGGCCGCTGCCGCGAACAGCGCCTGAATGCTCTCGTCATCGAGCCCTGCCGCCCGCGCCCGCGCCAGCCAGCGGTCGAGCGAGGATTGCAGGCCCTTCAGGTCCTCCGGAGGTGGCGGCGCGGAGGCCGACGCCACGAACGTGCCCACGCCCCGGCGGCCCTCGACCAGCCCCTCGAGGTCGAGCTGCCGGTAGGCATGCAGCACGGTGTTCGGGTTGATCGTCAGGCTGGCGACGACCTCTTTCACCGTCGGCAGCTGATCTCCCGGCCGGAGGATTCCCAGCCGAATCGCCTGCCGCACCTGCTGCACCACCTGGAGGTAGGTGGGAACACCGGAACGGCTGTCCAGATGGAACTCGATCACCGCCAGATCATTTCTCTAGTCATCTAGATAAATAGAGTACCGCCGACGCCTGCCGGTGTCAACTCCTGCATGCGTATCGTCGGCGGCCGTGGCTATGGTCCTTGGCCCATGCCGTACGCCGAACCGCTGACCGAACTGACCGAGCTGATCGACCGGGTCGAGGCCGATCCGCGCGATGCCGACGCCCGCGCCGAGGCTGAGGGCCGGCTGGCGCAGCTGCGCGGCGTGTGGCGCGAGCTGGACTCCGACGAGCAGCGGCGGCTGCTGCCGACGGCTCAGCGGCTGTCGAAATCGCTCGAGATCGGCACGCACCCGCCGCTGCGCTTCTTCTCGGGTGAGCCGACCGCCGAGCGGCTGCTCGCGTGGCTCGGCTACCACGGCTTCCGCGAGGGGCAGCGGGAGATCGTCGAGGCGGCCCTGGCCGGCCGGGACGCGCTGGTGGTGATGCCCACCGGGGCCGGCAAGAGCCTGTGTTACCAGATGGCAGGGCTGGCCCGCGACACGCTGACGATCATCGTTTCGCCGCTGATCGCGCTGATCGCCGACCAGCAGCAACGGCTGCGTCGCGACGGCCACCCAGCCTTCATGGTCAGCGGCCGCCAGACCGAGGCCGAGGTGGCTGCGGCGCTTCAGGCGGTCGCCGATGGCACCGCCCGAATCGTGTTTGCGGCGCCCGAGCGATTCGCCTCGCGCGCCTTTGCGGCGGCCGTCGCACGGCGCCAGGTGGGGCTGTTCGTGGTCGACGAGGCGCATTGCATCTCCGAGTGGGGCCACGACTTCCGCCCCGACTACCTGCGCCTGAACCGCGCGATCGCCCAGACCGGCCGACCGCCGGTGATGGCGCTGACCGCCACCGCGACGCCGCAGGTCGAGCGCGAGATCGTGCAGCGGCTCGGCCTGTCCGACCCGGCCGCCTACCGGGGCGGATTCGACCGGCCGAACATCAGCTTCGACGTGGTCCCGCTGGCCGGCAAGGGCGCGGTCGAGCGCAAGCGGCGGCTGCTGGTCGGCGGGCTGACCGACTCCGCGAACCGCCCCGCCATCGTCTACTGCGGCACCCGCCGTGAGACCGAGGCGGTGGCCGAGCTGCTGACCTCGGAGGGGATCGCCGCGCTGCCCTACCACGCGGGGCTCGACGCCGAGCGGCGCACCCGCGCCCAGCAGGCGTTCATGGCAGGCGAGGCGGATGTGATCGCGGCCACGAACGCGTTTGGCATGGGCATCGACAAGGCCGACGTGCGCAGCGTCTGGCACTGGTCGATCCCGACCAGCGTGGAGGCCTACTACCAGGAGGCGGGGCGCGCCGGCCGCGACGGCCTGCCGGCCAGGGCGGTGCTGCTGTCGCTGCGCGCCGACCTGGGACGGCTGATCACCTTCAACACCGCTCGCGCCATCGATCCCGCGGCGATCGCGGCCAGGCACAGGGCGCTGCTGCGGCGCAGCGGGTCCGAGCAGCCGGTGCTGGTCGATTCCGGGGGCGATGACCGCGAGCGGCTGGAGCTGGCGATCCTCGAGCGCTGCGGCGCGATCGAGCTGGAACCCGCCGGCGGCGGCCGGCTGGCGGTCACCGTCGCGCCTGAGCTGGACACCGGCCAGGCCGCGCGCATCCTGCGCACCGCCCAGCGGCGGGCCTGGGATGCCTACCGCGCGGTGGAGCGGTTCGCGACCGCCGACCGCTGCCTGCGGCGCCAGATCCTCGACCACTTCGGCGACCCTCGTCCGGCGGCACCGTCGGGTCGCTGCTGCTCGGTCTGCGACCCCGTCGAGTGGCCCGAGCTGCGCGCGACCCCGCCTGCCAGACAGAACGCGCCGGGCACGCAGGTGGAACTGTCGGGTGAGTTCGCCGAACGGCTGAAGGCCTGGCGGATGGAGCGGGCCGAAGGCAAGCCGGCCTACACGGTCTGCACCAACGCCGTGCTGG
>Ga0265327_10001191_pt1 | contig 35202 bp, 23 predicted proteins | sample 41621metaG_FD_202089 | JGI IMG/M metagenome (GOLD analysis project Ga0265327, IMG submission 202089) | Rhizosphere microbial communities from Carex aquatilis grown in University of Washington, Seatle, WA, United States - 4-16-21 metaG | ecosystem: Host-associated > Plants > Roots > Rhizosphere...
GCCTGTTGATGATGCGTTGGTCTTCGATATCAAAATTAATATCCGATGTATGAATAACAGCACCGTTGATTGATTCTTTGTTCGAATAATTGCAGATGAATGACTGAAACAAACCGTATTCGCCGGAATTGAGCAATATGCGGTAAATTATTTTTCCGATTGTGCCCGACGGCGCTTTCATCACGCGGTAGTATTCGTTCAAAAACATTTCTGCATCTGACGGATGAACGATTGTTGTTAGCTGCCGGATGTCGCGTCCAAGAAAATCGGTTATATTGAAGTTGTAAATGTTCGCAAAAACCGGACTTATGTACAAGCAATTGTCATTCAACCCGAAAACTGAAATGATGGTTGGCGAATTTTCGATAATCGTCCTGAAATATCTTTCTTGTTTAACAAGACTTTCCTGATATTTTTTGTTTGATGTGATATCTTCGTAAACCAGCACGACCAAATCAGTTTGATCGAGTTTATTTTTTACCGGAAACAAGTTTATTCTCAAACAAACGTCTTTGTTGGCGCCGGTTTTATGCACGTCAAAATAATTATACCAAACATCGCACAGGCTGGCAATTTCGCCTTCCAGAACCTGATTGAAAATATAATGAAAATCGTTTTTCGCTAAAATCGTATCGTCAAGAATATTGTGGTTATTGTCTTTTATTTCGAACAACTGGTTGTATGCTTTATTGGTGCGGATTGTCGTCCCCAAACTGTCAACTATTTGAATGGGCAAAGGATTGTGGTTGATAATGCTGTTTAAAATATAGCTTTCTTTTTCGAGATTGACGATGGCAATTTTCTGGTCTGTAATTTCGATAAGCGAAGCAATGCTTTTTTTTGTGCCCGGAATAAGTGAAACGCTGACGATAACAGTTTTCCGGTTTCCTATTCTGTCGAAAAAAGAAAATTCGTATTTATGTGGTGCATTTCCTCCGACTTTGCGTCGTTCTTGATGAAAAGATTTTAAACGCGCTAAGTCTTCGGGTACAACTATTTCTATCCACGATTTTTTCCCTTCGATTTCTTCTTTTAAAAAGCCGCTAATTCTTTCCAGTTCAGAGTTTGCGTGTAGAACAAGAGTGTTTTCGTCGAAAATAACCGATGCAGCACCTGTATTTTCGAAAATTGTTCTGTACATCGCTTCCGATTCGCGTAGTTGATCCAATGCCAAGGTAAATTTGGTTATATCGATTGTTGTTCCGATGACAAGCATTTTGCCATTTACCAACATATTTGTACCTAAAACATTGAGGTGAACGCGTGAAGTATCTTTATTTACGCCCCAAAATGAATAATAAATTTCATTTGTTTCGCCGCGTTGCCGTTTGTCTATTGCCTCGTAAACTTTTGCAACATCACCTGGTGAGATAATCGGCGCTAAGGTTTCGAGCGCTAAAATTTCTTCGACAGTCCTGCCAAATTGTTCGGCAAAACGTTGGTTGCAATATATTATCCGGTTATTTTCGATGATATATGTACCTGCAAGCGAATTGTCAACAAGACTATGAAATTTTGCTTCGGAATCTATTAAAGCGGTTTCGTTTTTTTTTCGGTTCTCAATTTCGGTTTCAAGTTTTTTTTGACGTTCGACATATTGTTCTAATAGTCCGGCAATTGCTCCAAATTCGTTTTTTTGTAATTTTAATACTTTTATTTTTTCGCTGTCCTGCGTAAGTAATATTTTTTTTACGTCGCGCAACGGTATAAAAATAAACCGTCGCAAAGTAAATACTATTAATAATATAAGCAGTGTAAAGATGAATAGAATGGCAACAATTGTTACGCCATTTAATTTGACTTGTACTGGATTTTGTATTTTGAAAGTAGCAACAATAATTACCAATAGAAATGCCAATATGAAAGTTGTTACTAAAACAATTATCTTATTTTGCAATTTCATTGGTTGAATAAACTTTAGTTTAAAATTTCGGAAATTTAAGTTTAATAAATATCTTGTTTAACTTTGTCAAACAGTAATTCATAATTTCTAATCGTAATTTATTGCAGTAAAATTAGAAAAAAACATGTAAATTTCGAAACGATTAAATTTATTTTTTCCGGTTTATACCTAAAGCTTTAATCATCCAGTTGGGTAAGTGCTTGCTTTGGTCGCGATTTTGAAGATTCAGATACCAACCGATTTTTTTAAAAATTGGTAATTTATGTGTTTCTACAAATTCGATGAGCGTTCCGTCGTTGTCTTCGATGTATGTAAAATGTCCGGCAGCTTCGCCCATGTCGAAACTCGAGCTCGAATCGACTGTAAAAGGATATCCGGCTTTTTCACATTCTTCTTTTAATTGCGACATTCCGACGACGTCAAAACAAAGATGAATAAAACCCAAGTCGCCCCAAAACCTGTTTTCGAAAATTTTGCGTGGTTTTTTATCTGTCAGTTGAACAAGTTCTATGCAACCGTCGCCCAATAGTTTGCCAAATGCTCCTTTGCGTGGTTTGCTGTTGCGTAAAAGAATCCGTCGGCATTTTTCGTTGCCGCCGGCAAGTTCGGCAAAGTCGGTAAAGACGCCCGTTTTATCGTAAATTATTTTATCGAAACCTAAAATATCAGAATATAATTTTAATGATTTATTAATATCACTAACGCCAATGATTGCTCCATAAGCGCCGCCGGTTGCAGCTTTGGTGGTCGAAAAAAAATTATCCGATTCTACAATCTGGAAATGATTATTGTATGTATCTTTCACAAAAAAATTTGGCTGACCAACTGGATTTACGTCAATGCGCGAAATATGCCCGCCATTGTGTTTGATAAACGTATCGTAAGCAGTTTTGACATTTTTGGTTTTTATTTTGGCTGCAAAAATTCCCAAATCGCCGATTTCGATTTTGAACGTTGCCGGCTGTGGAATGCGCGATACGTACTGCCATATTTCGAAACCGCCGCCGCCTTGCATGTTTATTGCCAAAACCGCGTGACGGTCTTGCGGTTTGTTACCCGTGTATGGCAACATAAGTGCGGCAGTTCCATTGTCGTCAAAAATAGGAATGTCCATTCCAAATTTTTTGCGATACCATTCCCACGCTTCGTAAACATTGGGTATTCCAATTCCTATTTGTTGAATTCCACAAATTATTTTTTCCATTGGTTGTTTATTGTTAATAATTAACTATCAATTAATTATTTTACTATTTGCGAGCGCATAAATTTAATAATTCGAGTAATGTCATTTATTTCTTTGTCCGAAATCATAACTTCGGCATCGGCTGTTAAAAGTATGACTTTATTTGTGGTATCAAGATTTGTGCTTTCTTTTGGGAAACGGATATGCACATTCGAATAAACTTTTTTGAGCAACAATAAATTGGCTAAAAAATTAGAAAATACAGGTAAATCTTTCTGAGTATTATTTACTAATTCGATAATGGTATTTAATGAATATTTTTGTTCCGCAATGCGACTGATGACTTGTTGATTTTTAGGTTCTTTTTGATGAATATTCGAAGATAAATATAAACCTTCAATCCATCCACCAAGTACGACAAGTGTTGCAATATTTTGACGCTCGTTCTTTTTCAAATAATTGTCAGCTTCAGAATACAATTCGGAAATTAATTTGAGTTGTGTACCTTTGTCGTCGGTATTTTTTTCGAAACTTTTATAAACGTCTTCGCCTTTGCCTTTTGGCAAACCAAGCTTTTCGCTCAATTTACTTACAGCCGTTAAATAATTTAATGATTCCTGCAATTGATCAAACATTTTGATGTAACCCATATCCACGCCTAAAATTCCCAAATTCAGCGCCAGCGATGTTGTTGTTGTGTATTTTTCGGTATTTGCAACAGGGTTCAAAAATTCAGGATAAAATGCAGCATTGGTTTGCTTTACCATTTCCGACATCTCGACAGGCGATGGTAAGTTATAAAAAATAGTTGTAACTTCCTTTTTACCGAGTAAAGTGTCGGCTGCGGTTTTAGGCACAAATGCATCATCACTTTTTTCTTCACTTGCCGAACGAGGACTACTACATCCGATAATGAACAAAATAATTGCTACAAACATCGCGCAGGTAAAGCAGGTTTGTTTAATACTTTTCATTTTTATATTTTTAAAATTAAACTTCATTTATTATTGACGAAACAAAATTGAACTATCGCCATAACTCAAAAATCTGATACTATTTTGTAAAGCATAATTATAAACTTCTTTCCAATTTTGACCAATCAAAGCGGCAATCAATAATAATAAAGTGCTTTGTGGCTGATGAAAATTTGTAACCAACGCCGCCGTCAATTTAAAATCATATCCGGGTACAATCAAAATCTGTGTTGACGCACAAAGTACGTCTAAATTGTTATTTATCAAAAAGTTCAGCAATGCCAGTAAAGCAATTTCTGTGCCAACATTCTGTGGCAATTCGTATGCGTCCCACTGAGCTATATGTGGCTTTTTGATATCGAATTGATTAGCCAAAATTTTTACACCCAACCAATACAAACTTTCAAGTGTTCGCAAAGAAGTTGTACCAACAGGAATTATTTTATTGCGACGTTCTATAATTTTTGTCAACACTTTTTGCGAAATAAAAAAATATTCGCTGTGCATTTCGTGGTCGCCAATAGTATCTGTTTTAACAGGTTTAAAAGTTCCGGCGCCAACGTGCAAAGTAATTTCGTCAATTTCAATTTTTTTTGTTTTTATTTTTTCAATGACATTCTCGGTAAAATGCAAACCGGCAGTTGGAGCAGCGACTGAACCTTTAATTTGCGAATAAATTGTTTGGTATCTTTGGCTGTCCGATTCTTCGGGGCGACGGTTAAGATATGGCGGAATCGGCATCAATCCGGCAAGTTGAAGAACTCCATAAAAATTTAAATTCGTCTGGTTCCACGAAAATTCGACCAGAAAATTTCCACCGGATAGTTCTCCACAATTTTTGGCAGTCAATATAAAATTTTCGTTTTCTGTTTCGATTTGTTTGAAAATTGTTGGTTCTTTCCAGCGTTTCAGATTTCCAATCATACATTCCCATCGCGAAGTGCGGAAGTCATCTTTAATATTTTCAATTCCCTGATAATCCAGACCGGTAAAAGGTTCCAAACAAAAAATTTCGATTTCGGCGCCGGTTTCTTTTTTAAAAAATAATCGAGCTGGAATTACTTTGGTGTTGTTGAAAAGCAACAAAGTTTCGCGGTCTAAATAGTTATCGAGATTTGTAAAAACGTCTTCCGAAATTTTCGTGTCGCGATAAATCAATAGTTTCGATTGGTCGCGCACAGGCAAAGGAAATTTGGCAATTTTTTCGTCGGGCAAGTCGTAGGTAAAATTTTTTATTTTGATGTTCTTTATTGACGTCATTGTGAAAATTAAATTTACAAAAACCGCAAAAATAATTAATTTTGTGCCATACTATCAAATTAAAATAAAATCAATTTATGGAACTCAATATAGGCGACAAAGTAAAATTCTTGAATAACGTTGGTGGCGGTGTTGTTACAAAATTAATCAATAAAAAAATTGTACATGTAGAAACTTCCGACGGATTTGAAATTCCGGTTATGATAAGCGAAGTTATTAAAATTGACGACGCTGATTTTGTGTATGGGTTCAATGCCGAGCCGGACGAAACCCAAAATAAAAAGAAAAGTGTCAAACAACTTCTTAAACAAGAAACTAAACCAGAACCCGAAAATATTTTACCGCCCGAAGAACCTTTCGTTTTTAAGAAAGACGAAATTTATAAAGAATATTCGGACGACATAAATGTGTATCTCGCATTTATTCCCGAAGACGCTGCCAAAGCTACCGACAGCAATATCGAAATGTATTTAATTAACGACAGCAATTTTCATTTACAATTCAGTTTGTTGCGACAAATTGAAAACAAATACGAGAACATTCAAACCGGCGTTTTAGAACCAAACAAGAAAAATTTTATTGTAAATATTTTACGCGAAAGTTTAAACAATTTTGCTGAAATTGTTTTGCAGGCAATGTTTTACAAACCAATTAAGTTCGATTTAAAACCACCGGTTCAAAAAACGATTCATATCGACGCGACAAAATTTTTTAATGCCAATAATTTTAAAGCAAACGATTTTTTCAACGAAAAAGCAATTATACAAACAATTATAGAGAAAAATGTTTTGCTGGAAGAAGTCGAAAATTTGTCAGTCGAAAAATTGAAAAAAGTATTGGTCGAAAAAGAAGTCGTCAGCGAAAAAATAAACCAACCACAAACTTTCAAAAAAAATCTAAAGCCCGAAGACCACGAAATGATTGTCGATTTGCATATTCAGGAACTGGTTGAGAATGAAAAAGATTTGTCGCCCAAAGAAATTTTAGATATTCAGATAGGGCGTTTCGAAAATGAACTGGAAAGCGCCATTGAAAGCAAAATCGGTCGCATTGTTTTTATTCATGGCGTTGGTAATGGTACGCTCAAATATGAAATTCGTCGCAAACTCGACACAAAATACCGTCATATAAAATATCAGGACGCATCGTTTGCCGAATACGGCTATGGCGCAACAATGGTGTTATTGAAAAAATAAATTTGCATTTTCTCGAAACTAACTGAACGGGCTTAATATTTGTAGGAAAATTTAACTTTTTCGAGAGAGAATTAAAATTACACAACAATCATGAAAAAAAACTTGTTAAAATTTTTTATGTCCAAAATTAATAGGGCATTTTTGTACATTTCTTGTTTATTTTTCGTTTTTTATTCACCTGATGCTGATTGTCAACAAGTAAAAAATATCGGCATACCGTTTATAAAAAATTTCACTCCCGACATTTATAAAGCATCGGAGCAAAACTGGTCGATTACGCAAAGCAAAGAAGGACTGATTTATGTAGCAAATAATTTCGGATTACTTGAATTTGATGGCAATACATGGCGAATGATTCCCGGCGTTTCGCGCTCTGTTTGCAAAAACGACGACAACACAATTTTTATTGGTCGAAACGGCGATTTTGGCTATCTAAAATCAAATGCAGCTAATAATCTGACTTATAAAAGTTTGTCAAAAAAAATACCCGGTGGCGATACAATTTTTAATGATATTTGGTACACTCATTCTATTGGTAAAGCAATATTTTTTGTAGCGCAATCGGCAATGTATATCTACGAAAATGATACAATTGCAGTGATAAAACCAAAGACAAGTTTTCGATCGGGTATTGCTGTCAATGGAAATTATTATGTACGCGAAGCGAAAGTCGGACTTAAAATACTGAAAAATAACAAACTTGAATTAATTTCAGGTGGCGAATTATTTGCCGATGAACGTCCGGCATTTATGTTGCCTTACGACAAACATAATTTATTGGTCGGCTCGCGAAGTTTGGGAATGTTTTTATATGACGGAATTCAGTTTAAACCATTCAAAACCCAATCGGATAATTTTTTACAGACGAATTTTATCTCATGCGGAATATCGCTCGGAAATGGTTATTTTGCAATCGGAACAAATCTGGGGGGAATTTTAATTATAGACAATTCAGGTAATCCAGTTCAATTGATAAATAAGGAACGCGGACTGCAAAACAACACAGTCTGGAATATTTTTCTGGACGTCCATAAAAATCTTTGGGCAGCGCTCGACGCCGGAATTTCTTACGTCGAAATAAATTCGCCCTTCTCGTATTTCAACGAAAAATTTGGTATCGATGCAAAGTGTTATACTGCTTTGTTTGACCAAAATAAACTTTATATAGGTGGCGCTCCATTTATTTATACCATCGATTGGACAAGCACCAACAATCCACTTACTATTCCGCAATTCAGTAAAATAGAAAAAACGGCAACACACACTTGGTTGATTAAAAAAATCGGCAGTCAAATTATTTCGGCGCACTCACCAGATATTCAAATAATCGATGAGAAAGATGTTACTCAAATCCCTGTCAACAATCAATCAATCTATTCTTTGTTCGAAATTAATGACAATCCAAAAATAATTCTTGCCGGTGGCGATGACGCAAGTTATTTGCTCAAATTCGAAAATAATAAATGGACAGTTATTAAAAAATTCGATGAACTAAAATCGCGCAGTTTTGAAAAAGACGACCAAGGAAATTTCTGGTCAACGTCGCAAAGCAATGTTTTTAGTAAGTTTAAATTATCTAAAAATTTCGATTCGATAATTTCGATTAAAAATTATCCGCTCGAATCTGGTTTATCACAATCAGCCGGCACTTTGATGATATTTATAAACAAAAAAATTGTTGCCGGTACAGCCACTGGTTTTGTTAATTACAATTCGAAAACCGATCGTTTTGAACCTTACGAAACCTTCAATAAATTAATTGGTAAAAGCGCTGTAAACATCAATGGCATCGACGCAAAAGGCAATGTCTGGTTTACTGACAAAAACGGATTGGGCGAATTTATCAACAAAGAAAACGAACAATACGAACTTTATCAGGCTCCGTTTAATAAGTTTGGTATCCCATTGTCATCATATCCAGTTTTTTGTTTAAACGATTCGACAGTTTTGTTCGGACAAGGCAAAGGTTTTATACATTACAATCCAAAAATAAAAAAAGATTTTGAACAGACTTTCAGCACACTCATCAGAAACGTACAGTTAATTAATAGCGATTCAACAGTTTATTATGGTGCTAAGACAGATGAAAATTTTGTCAATTATTTTGCCCACGAATTTAATTCGTACCGGTTTATATTTTCAGCAACTTTTTATGAAAATGTCGAAAAAACAGCATATCAATATTGGCTGGAAGGTTTTGATAAAAAATGGTCAAACTGGTCAAACGAAACCAAAAAAGAGTACACAAATCTTTCCGCAGGAAATTACACATTTCACGTAAAGTCACGCAATATTTACAAGAAAGAAGGAAACGAATCCACTTATACGTTTATCATCAAGACGCCTTGGTACAACACGGTTTGGGCATATTTCGTTTACATCATTTTAACAGTATCTTTTATATATACAATTGTTTATGTAAATTCCAAACGTCTGAAAGCAGCCAACATTAAATTAGAAAAACTTGTAAACGACAGAACCAAAGAAATTTCGCAGAAAAATGAAATCCTGTTGACTAAAAATGAAGAAATCAAACAACAAACCGAAGAATTATTAGCAACGAATGACGCATTAGAACAGCAAAAAGAACGCGTCGAAAAAAGTTACAGGACAGCAAAACTTGTAAGCGATTTCGGGGAGAAAATTACATCGACATTCCAAATTGAAAGTATTAACCGGATGGTTTACGATTACGTTCATCAGGAAATGGACGTATTTGCTTTTGGTATTGGAATTTATAATCAAAAAACCGAAGAAATTTTTTACAAAGAATTTATTCAAAGAGACAAACATACAATTTCAATTATACGCAAGGTAACAAACGAAGACAATTTGACAGCTTGGGTTATTATCAACAAAAAACCATTATACGTCAAAAATATGCAGACCGAATTTTCGCATTACGCAAAAAAAATGGCTGATATATTTTCGGAAAACGTACCCAGTTCCGAAATTCTGATACCACTAATTGTCGAAGACAGAATCGTCGGCATTATGACAATTGCCAGTTTGAAACAAGCAGCATATTCTGACCAGGATTACAATTTTCTATTATCGCTTGCATCTTATATCGCCATCGGACTTGATAATTCGAGTGCATATCAGGCAGTTTCAATTTTGAACGCCACGAAAGACAAATTCTTTTCCATCATTGCGCATGACCTTAAAAATCCGATTGCATCGATTTCTGATTTGTCAAAATTGTTTTACAATTTTTTCGAAACTTTGAAAAAAGACGAAATGTACAATTTTGTTACCATGATAAAAGAAGGCGCCGAACATTCTTACGAATTGTTGATTAATTTACTTGACTGGGCGCGCTCGCAAAGAGGTTCGATCGAATTTGAACCGAAAATTTTGAACGTCGAACAAATAATTGATACCAATATAGAACTTCAAACAGCAACTGCATTTAAAAAACAAATTACTTTGTGCAAAGAAATTGATGGCGAAATACTTTCTTATGCCGACGAAAATATGGTTTCGACAATCATTCGAAATCTATTATCAAATGCATTGAAATTCACGCCCAATGATAGACAAATTACATTAGGCGCATGTTATTTCATGTCCGCCGATTTCAACAAAAAACAACAAGTCAAAGTTTGGGTAAAAGATACCGGAATAGGTTTGCGTCCCGAAGATTTATGTAAGCTATTCAAAATTGATGTTCGCAACTCCGATATTGGCACGTCTTCGGAAGGTAAAGGTACCGGGTTGGGATTGATTATGTGCAAAGAATTTGTCGATAAAAATAATGGACAAATTTGGGTAGAATCAGAACTGAACGTCGGCACAACATTTTATTTTACATTGCCCTGTTTAGAATCCTGATATTTTCATTTCATGTAAAATAAAATTTAGAATAGGTTCAATATTTGTTAAATAAAATATATTTTCGCAAAAACTTTAACTGAATGATCATGAGAAAAGCTTTGTATCTGACAATTTTTAGCATTCTGTTTGTCATTCAAAATTTGTATCCGCAATACTCGGAAATTAAATTCGAACGATTTACAACTAATGACGGATTGTCGAACAATACAGTCAGCGAAATATATAACGACAAGCAAAATTATTTGTGGTTGGTTACTCGCAAAGGACTTTCGCGTTTTGATGGTTCTCATTTTAAAAACTATCGCAACGAGCCTGATTTTATTGGACACGAGATTTATAATGTTTCAACTTTTCTCGAAGATTCTTACGGAAATTTTTGGATGGGCGGCACAGCCACCGGACTTATAAAATACGATTACAGCGAAATTAATTTAAAAACATTTTCGAAAGCATCGAACGCAGAATTTGAGAGCGACAATATAAATACGCTTTTCGAAGACGCAAATAAAACCGTCTGGATTGGGACAGACGATGGTTTAATTAAATTTGACGTCAACAAACAAAATTTCACAATCATTCCAAAACCTGCAAATCAAAATCCCTTTAGAGTAACAAAAATATTCGAAGACAAGCGCCATCGGGTTTGGGTTATGGCAAACAATCGATTGTATCTGCTAAATACACAAAACAGGCAGTTGAGTTTTGAGACTGACATTCATTTTCCACCCGTCAAAGCAATTGAAATTGCAGATAATAAATTCTGGATTGCCGGCGAAGGCGCCATAGTTTATGATATTGAAAAACATGCACGCGATTTGGCGTCCGAAGAAAAATTAAAAGCACTCAGTCAAGGTGGTAATATTCTGGACATCGAACAACTTTCGACCGGCGAAATTTGGGTTGGAACCGACGGCGGCGGTTTGCGCATTTACAATCCTGCGACTAATAAAATTTCGATAATCAATAATGACGAATCGGATAATTTCAGTTTGAGCCGCAACGCTGTCTATTCGATAACAGAAGACCGTCAAAAAAATATTTGGGTTGGAACAGTCAGAGGCGGATTAAATAAATGGTCGCCAAAGAAATGGAAGTTTGCACATTACTATCACAAAGTCAACGATAAAAATTCATTGGCATTAAATGACGTCATTTCGTTTATCGAAGACAAAGAAGGATTTGTCTGGATTGGCACAGATGGCGGTGGCTTAGACCGTTTTGATCCGGTAACAAATTCGTTCAAACATTTTCAATATAATAAATCGGACGCAAATAGTTTGAGCGACAATGTTGTTACGTCGGTCATGGAAGACAGCAATGGAAATATTTGGACAACAACTTACAACAACGGCGTCAATTTATTTGACAAAAAGCAAAACAAATTTTTCCGTTTTACAACCAATGGTCAAGGAAAGTTTAAATTTCCCGGAAATTCATTTATCAGTTTGTACGAATATGATGGTTTTATCTGGATTGGTTCGCATGGATTAGGAATTTTAAAATTGAATCCCAAAACTTTTGAATACACAATAATTTCTAATAATCCAAACGACAGCACGTCTTTAAGCGCAAATGCCATTCAATTGTTTTATGCCGACTCGAAAAACAATTTGTGGATTGGTACGGTTGCCGGACTTGATTGTTTAAATCCCGACAAAATCGGTTTTATACATTTTAGAAACGAATCTAAAAATCCAGCGTCAATCAGCAACAATGGAATTCTTAAAATATTGGAAGACCACCAAAATAATCTCTGGGTTGGTACAGCAAACGGATTAAATAAATTCGACCAAAAGACAAAAACATTCCACCGTTTTACAATTGCCGAAGGTCTGCCCGACAACAGCATTATGGGAATTCAGGAAGACGCAAAAGGCAATCTTTGGTTGAGTACAAACAATGGAATTTGCAGTTTTGATGTCAACACAAACAAGATAAAAATTTACGATAAAAACGACGGCGTACAAGATAATCAATTTTTGCTTGGCTCGTTGAAAACCAGAAATGGAGAAATTTATTTTGGTGGCGTAAACGGTTTTAACCGGTTTAATCCAGCAAAAATAATTGAAAGCAAAGAATCTGCGCCATTGGTCATTTCCGACTTCAGATTGTTTGGTAAAAGTGTACAAACCGGTGTAAATTATTCAGGAAGAATTTTATTAAACAAAGACATTTCTCAAACGTCCGTCATCGAATTGAATTACGAAGATTGGCTGTTCAGCGTCGAATTTAATTCAATCGATTACGTTTCACCGTCAAAAATAAAATATACTTACTTTCTCGAAAACTTAGATGAACAATGGAACTTTACTGTCGCCAGTCAAAACTATGCAACTTACACAAAACTTGCGCCGGGCAAATACACTTTCAGAGTCAAAGCAACAAACAGCGATGGCGTGTGGAATAAAAATGAAGCCGTTTTGCATATAACAATCAATCCGCCATTTTGGATGACGTGGTGGTTTAGAATATTATCCGTTTTAGTTATCGCGGTTTCTGTTATTGGATTCTTTTTGTACCGGATAAATAGTATCAACAAACAAAAGAAAATCCTCGAAATTAAAGTAGAAGAGCGCACCATCGAACTAAAAGAAGTGAATGCTGATTTGCTTGAACAGAAAGAAGAATTAAAACAACAAGCCGAAGAATTACGTGCCATAAACGAAGACCTTGAACATTCGAAAGAGCGCGTCGAAAAAAGTTACCGCGCCGCAAGATTAGTCAGCGAATTTGGCGAAAAAATTACGTCAACATTTAATATCGACAATATAAATAAACTTGCCTACGATTTTGTGCAGAAAGACATGGATGTCTATGGATTTGGTATCGGCATTTACAATCAGAAAAACGACGAAATTTTTTATAAAGAATATTTGCAAAAAGACAAACCATCGATTTCATTAACGCGAAGCGTCAAAAATAATAACAATATAACAGCATGGGTTATCGAAAACAGAAAACCGTTGTACGTAAAAGAAATGCAAAAAGAATTTAACAATTATTCTGACAGCATGGCTGATGTTTACGAAGGAAGTATTCCAAATTCCGAAATACTAATTCCACTTATTGTTGATGATCGAATTGTCGGTATTTTTGCAATTGCAAGTTTAAATAAAGCAGCTTACAGTGATCAGGATTATAACTTTCTTTTATCGCTTGCATCTTATATTGCCATTGCACTCGACAATTCCAGTGCATATCAGGCAGTCCAGTTATTAAACGCCACCAAAGACAAATTCTTTTCAATAATTGCGCACGATTTAAAAAATCCAATCGCTTCGATTTCAGAATTATCAAAATTATTCCACGATTTTTTCGAAACGCTTGCGAAAGACGAAATGTTCAAATTTGTAAGTATGATAAGAGACGGCGCGGTACATTCTTACGAGTTGCTGATTAATCTACTCGACTGGGCGCGCTCGCAAAGAGGAACAATTGAATTTGAACCTGTAAAATTAAACATCGAACAAATTATTGATAAAAATATTGAACTGCAAACCGCTACAGCTTTTAAAAAACACATCAATTTACGAAAAGATATTAAAGCTAACACCATTGCTTTTGCCGACGAAAACATGACGACAACAGTTTTGCGTAACCTACTTTCAAACGCATTAAAATTTACGCCAGAAAATGGCGAAATAACTTTAGGCGCTTGTTATTTTACACCTGATGGATTTCAAAAGAAACAGCAAGTTAAAGTCTGGATAAAAGATACCGGCATAGGTTTGCGTCCCGAAGATTTAGGCAAGTTATTCAGGATTGATGTTCGAAATACAGACATTGGCACAACATCGGAAGGCAAAGGAACCGGCTTAGGTTTAATAATGTGCAAAGAATTTATTGACAAAAACAACGGGCAAATCTGGGCAGAATCTGAACTGAATGTCGGCACAACATTTTATTTTACTTTGCCTTGCAACGAAAACCATTAAAATTTTAAATTCTTAATTTTTTTACTGCCGAAATTGCAGCCAGATTTCCGGTTGAAAAAGCGATTTGCAGGTTGTATCCACCTGTGTCGGCATCAACGTCTATTAATTCGCCAGCGAAATATAAATTTTGAATGACTTTAGATTCCATTGTATCCGGATTAATTTCGTCAACCGTAACACCACCGGCAGTTATGATTGCTTCGTTAAATCCGCGCACCTGCGAAATATTCAATCTAAAATCTTTTAACCAAATACGCAATCGTCGCCTTTCGTCGGCAGAAATTTGATGCGCCGGTTTTTCAGCATCAAAATGCAGTAAATCCAAACAAACCTGAACCATTTTTTGCGGCATCAATAATCGCAACAACGACTGCATTTTCATAGAGCTGTGTTCTTTCAGATCGCGCAATAAACGCTCGTCGAGTTTTTTCTCATCGAGCGCGGGTTTTAAATCAATTGAGAAAATTACTTTTTTGCCAGATTGCACCGGCTCAACAAAATTTCGGCTCAATGTCAAAACTATCGGACCGGAAATACCAAAATGCGTGAACAACATTTCGCCAAAAGCTTCGCCATGTTTTTTATCGTCAATCCAAACATTTACATTTACATTTTTAAGACTGACGCCTTGCAATTGTTGGGCAACGTCGCCTTCGGTTTCGAAAGGAACCAGTGCCGGACGGACAGGTTGCACAGTATGCCCGACAGATTTTGCTAACTTATAACCATCACCCGACGAACCTGTTGCAGGATACGACGCGCCACCGGTTGCAATAATAACCGCTTTAGCCAACCATTCATTTCCATTCGAGCGTATTCCTTTAACATTACCATTGTCAACCAAAATTTTATCAACAGGCGATTGGTACATTATTTTGACTTCTAATTGTTCGTTCCATTTCAAAAGTGTTTCGGCAATTTCTCGCGCTTCGTCACTGGCAGGAAATACGCGACCACCACGTTCCGTAACAGTTTTAACTCCTTTGCCTTCAAAAAAGTTCACCAAATCTTCTGAAAAAAAAGTTGAAAATGCCGGTCGTAAAAATTTGCTGTTCTTGCCAATATGTTTCAAAAATTCTCCCATCGGTGCAATGTTGGTTAAATTACAACGCCCCTTGCCGGTTATGCGCAATTTGCGACCTGCCATTTTCATTTTTTCAAGTAATAAAACACTTGCCCCGTTTTGCGCAGCAACGCCGGCAGCGAATAATCCCGCAGCTCCAGCACCGACAACGATTATATCATACGTTTTCATTTATCTTATATCATTTAATAAAAAAGCCTCCGTTGTAAATTTTACGGAGGCTTTTTTCAAATTTTCAATTAAAAATTATCCATTTATTTTGTCCATCAATTCAATTTTTTCCTGAATCGATTCTGCCAATTTTTTTGCGCGGTCAATTTTATTGTTGATGTCGCTGATTAAAGCCTCGGCATTCTTCGATTTTGCAAAGAAACCGATATTATTTTCCCACAACGAAATGTCGTTCTTGGTTTGATCAAGTTTTATAATCAATTTTTCGCGTTCCTGTTTTATTTTACCGGTCGATTTTGGCTGCGACGAAATTGATTCCATGCGGTTTTTGAAACGCAATTCGCTCAGTTTGTATTCGTCTAATTTTAATTGGTCGAAACGAGCGTTGATTGCAGCGCGGAATTGTTTTTGCAATTCGTCTTTCAATTTAAACGGAACGTGACCGATTTCTGTCCAGCTTTTTTGAAATTCTTTTAACTTGTTCAGATTCTCTTCGTTGTTATCGCTGTAGTGAAAATTTTCAACTTCGGCAATCAAAGCTTTTTTCTGACGCAAGTTTTCATCTTGTATCGAATCGATGTTGGCAAAATGGTTTTGTTTCTTTTCGAAAAAAGCGTTGCAAGCTGCGCGGAATCGTGTCCAAATGGTATCAGATTGTTTGCGTGGAACCGGTCCGATGGTTTTCCATTTCTTTTGCAACTCGATGTAAACTTCTGTTGTTTTTTTCCAATCGGTACTTTCCTTCAAACCTTCTGCCTGAATACACAATTCTGTTTTTAATTGCAGATTTTCGTTTTGTTCGTCGCGTTTTTGCGAATAAAATTCGCGCTTCTTTGAAAAGAACAAATCGCATGCGCTACGGAATCGGGTGTAAATTTTATTGTTGAATTTCTTTGGTGCGAAACCAATTAAACGCCAGATTTTTTGTAATTCAATAATTTCTTTCGAGCGATCTTCCCATTCTTTATTTTTTGTAAAAAGCAAGTTTGCTAATTCTTCGGCTTTCTCGCAAAGCATTGTTTTTTCGTTGAGATTATTTTCTTGCTCGTTTTTCAGTTGTTCGAAATAATCTTGATACGATTTATTTATTTTGGAAGTTGTTTCTTTAAAGCGTTCCCAAATTTCATCTTTTTTCTCGCGAGGTACGGGACCAATTTCGCGCCATTGATTATGGAGTTTTTGTAAAGTTTTAAACCCTTTAACAACTGATGGTTCAATTAATAATTCTTCTGCCTTTTCGCATAACTGAATTTTCAATTCCAAATTTTTTCGCAAATCAAGATCGCGTAATTCTTTGTTTATGTTGATAAAGTCATAGAATTTTTCGACATGATAATGATACGTTTCCCAAAGATTTTTCACATCATTTTGTGGAACCGGACCAATTTCTTTCCAACGTTTTTGCAATTCTTTAAATTCGTTAAACGTTTGGTTCAACGATTCTTTGCCATCGCACAAAACTTTGATATGTTCAATAATATTTAATTTTTCTTTCAGATTATCGTGCTTTTTATCTTCCTGATGTTGGATATAAGCAATTTTTAAATCTTTATATTTTTTGTATAATTCTTTTAGCTCAATTTCGAGCGCATCCGGTTCAATTTTAAAATCTTTATCGACACCGCCGCCTTGAATAAATTTGCGTTTTACTTCAGCAACTTCGGCATTGTGTTTTTTATAAAAATTTATTTTGATGTTTTCAACGTCATTTTTAATAATCTGTATCGATTGACTGTCAAGCAAATTTTTAAAACCGTCAATAAGTTCCTGTTTATTTAACGCTGCGTAAGCAGCAACCGGTTTTAATAACTCTTCTTCAGTTTCGTCGCCAAGTTCGTCGTCAGTTTCGTCATCGAGTTCCTGCAATTCTTCAGGAATTTCAACTTCGTTTAATTCTTCGGGAAACATAGCACCAGCTTCATGTTCATCTTCTGCTTCAACGTGAATTGTTTCGACATTTGAAATTTCAACAACTGGTTCGACATGAACCGTCGGAGTTTCGTCAACAATTACGGATTCAACAACTGGTTCAAGCTCTGCAACTGGAGTTTCGTCAACAATTGCTTCTGCAATTTCTGGTTCAACTTGTGCAACCGGCATTTCGTCAACAATTGTTGCTGCAATTTCTGGTTCGACTTGTGCAACCGGAATTTCGTCAACAATTTCAACAGTTTCTTTTTGAGCAACAATTTCGTACTCATCAACTTTTTTCCCAAAAGTATTAACTTCCGAAGCAACCGGTGTTTCAACAACAGTTTCGGGTACGACAAATTTTTCAACAGACTTTGGAGCATTTTGTGCCGCTGCTTTTTTTCGCTCAGCTAACTGACGCAAAATTTGGTCAGCCAGACTTTCAGATGGTTGAGTGTCAACAGTACTGTTTACTGTGCTTTGCGCTTGCTTTTCCAATTCAGTTATCTCAACTGATGGCGTTAAAGAATTTTCAGTCATAATAATAAAATTTAAATAACACAATAATTTTACCCGTTACCGGGGCTTTAGAACAACCGCCAAGCGGTTAAATTGGATTAATCATGCAAAATTAATTGCCACTTTTCTTTGCAAAAAAGTCCACGAAAGTATAGTTTTACACTTTAAACACAAAATATTTTGATTAAAAAATTTATTGTTGCAACAAATCAGTCCGGCAATTATCTTTGTTCGATTATTTTTGGACAAATTTTTGCTAATTGATTATTAATTTTATTGAAAATGCGAATCGATATTCTTACCATATTACCAGAATTATTTGAAAGCCCGTTTGGTCATAGCATGATTAAACGCGCGCAGGACAAACAATTGGTAGAAATTCACATTTACAATATTCGCGATTTTACGACAGACAAACATCGCACAGTTGACGATTACGCTTTTAGTGGTGGCGCCGGAATGGTTATGAAAATTGAACCCATACACCGTGCAATCGAATTTCTTAAAAGCCAACGCAATTACGACGAAATAATTTATACAACGCCAGACGGAGTCAAATTTAATCAACAGATTGCAAATTCGCTGTCGATGAAAGAAAATATTCTTATTTTATGCGGACATTACAAAGGCATCGATCAACGAATTCGCGATTATATGATTACGCAGGAAATCAGCATTGGCGATTACGTTCTTTCGGGCGGCGAGTACGCGGCAATTATAATGGTTGACAGCATAGCGCGTTTAGTTCCGGGTGTTCTTTCTGACGAAACGTCGGCATTGACAGATTCATTTCAGGATAATTTACTGGCACCACCAATTTATACGCGTCCAGCTGATTATAATGGTTGGAAAGTGCCGGAAATATTGTTGTCGGGCAATACAAAAGAAATTGAAAACTGGCAGTTTGAACAGTCACTCGAAAAAACAAAAAATTTGCGTCCTGATTTGCTGGATAAAATAGAGTCAATTTAGCTAAATTTGCTAAATTTGTAAATTAAATATTTGATAAATGTCGGATATAGAAAATGTTTTAGATGAAAAAATTTAATTCATATTTGTTTTTCTTTTTCTTATTGACCATTGCATTTGTTTGTCAACAAAACGCCTTTGGCCAAAACAAACCGCTTAGTGCGAAAGACTTGTACGCGGCAAAAGTTTATACGTCGTTAGCCGAAGCGCTCGAAGAACCAGACAAGGTTTACAAACTCGATATCGCCTATTGTAGCTTGAGCGAACTGCCGAGCGAAATTGTTGAATTAAAAAAACTTCAGGTTTTATATTTGTCTGAAAATAAATTGACCAGATTGCCGAAAGAAATTGGCGAGCTGAAAAATTTACAAATCCTGCAACTTGATGATAATAAACTTACAACATTACCTCCGGAAATTGGACAATTGCATTATTTGCAAACATTGGGATTGCAAAAGAACAAAATAAAAAAGTTACCTCCCGAAATTGGTAATTTAATTAATTTGCAGGTGCTGTTGTTATCAGAAAACCAACTCACAGCTTTGCCCGTAGAACTCACCAAATTACAATGTTTGCAACAATTAGATGTTTCATTTAATCAACTTACAAGTTTTCCGGCACAAGCAAAATGGACAACGCTCGACATCTTGATGCTGGCAAACAATAAACTGACAACACTTCCAAACGAACTTTTCAGATTAAAAGGACTTGAGGAATTGTATCTTGATGATAATGACTTGAGCGCTTTCCCCGCTGGTATTTGGGAATTACCAAGTTTGAAAGTTTTCAGTTGTGCAAACAATCAATTAAGTGCGCTTCCAGTTCAAATTGGTAAATTACTTAATCTGACAAAATTGTATGTCTCGAAAAATAAAATTCCAATTCTGCCCACTGAAATCGGCGGTTTGATAAACTTACAAATTCTCGATTGTTCCTATAATTTCTTGAGCGCTTTGCCTCCCGAAATTTCGAGACTCCAAAAACTAACAGACTTAAATCTTAAATACAACAAACTTTCTGCATTACCAATTGGTTTTGGAAAACTTACCAAATTGCAAACGCTTGGTTTAAAAAATAATTTATTTGGCGTGTTGCCTGAAAATTTTGGAAAAACCCAGATTTATTAATTATAAATTTGCAGTTCAAAATAAAATCTTCAAAATAAATAATAAATTTACATATTGGTTAACATTTTAAAATGTATTTATGAAACAGAATGAAACATTCGAAAACACAGGAAAATCTCCTTTTTTACAAAAACATGCAACAGCAATTCGCATTTGGCACTGGCTATTTTTCGCAACAATTGCATTTATAATTATTACGGTATTGTTTGAGTCAACAATGTTTAATCCGCGAGAAAACGCATCGATGGTTCAAAACGTCTTAAAAGAAAAAAATGCCACCGTAACTGAAGAACGAGCCAGAGCCGTAGCGCATGAATATGGCGATAAATTGTGGGATTTGCATAAACTTCTTGGTTTTGGATTGTCATTATTGTTTATTGCCCGTATTATTATTGAAATTACACTTTCGGAAGAAGAAAAATTTAAGACAAGAATGAAAAATGCACTTTTTTCTTACCGCCAAAATACTGAAAATAAAAGTATATTCAAACTTTATGTGATAGCAAAATACAGCTATTCATTTTTTTATTTACTCATTTTATATATGGCGACTTTAGGTTTATTGCTTGCCTTTGGTAATAAATTAGGAATAACACGACCTGTGCATCATTTTATAAAAGATGCGCATGGATTTGGACAGTATTTAGTATATGCGTTTATTTTCTTTCACTTGTGCGGAGTAATCTTTGCTGACATAAAACATTCAAAAGGAATTATTTCTGGAATGGTAAACGGTGGCGAATAATCGATTAGAAGTTTAATTTCCAAAAATAATAATGCCTCAGCCGCAATAAAAAACTTGACTGAGGCATATTTATTTGGAATTATATTAGCTTTTCTTTATATAATCTACAACCCACGCTCCTACTTCCGACGTTGAATACGATTTTGTTGCGTTTAAATCAACTGTAACAATTCCGGCTTTGATTGATTCTTCGACGGCTTTGCGAATCAGCGCGCCTTCGGCAATCAATTGAAAACTCATTTCGTACATCATGGCAGCAGAAAGAATTGTTGCGAGTGGATTTGCAATATTTTTTCCGGCAGCTTGCGGATAAGAACCATGTATCGGTTCGTACAACGAAGTCTGGAAACCTGTCGATGCCGACGGCAACAAACCCAGCGAACCGGCAATAACGCTGGCTTCGTCAGTCAGAATGTCGCCAAACATATTTTCTGTAACAATTACGTCAAACGTTTTTGGATTTGTAATTATTTGCATCGCTGCGTTGTCAACAAAAAGAAAATCAAGTTCGACGTCCGGATATTCGTGTTTCATTTCCTGAATGGTTTCGCGCCAAAGTCTGGATGTTACCAAAACGTTTGCTTTGTCAACGGCTGTCAGTTTTTTTCTGCGTTTTTGCGCCAGTTCAAATGCAACTTTACTCACGCGGATAATTTCTTCTTTCGAATAGACGCAGGTATCAAAGGCTTTTTGCAAATTTTCTGTTCTGCCGCGTGGTTCTCCAAAATAAATGCCACCGGTCAATTCGCGGATAACAACAAAGTCAGCGCCTTCAATGCGTTCACGTTTCAATGGCGATTTGTCAATCAAACTTTCGTATGTAAAAACCGGACGAATATTTGCAAACAAACCAAGACGTTTGCGCATTGCCAGCAAACCTTGTTCTGGTCTGACGGCTGCTTTCGGATTGTTATCGTACTTTGGATCGCCAATTGCGCCAAATAAAATGGCGTCAGAATGTAAACAAATCTGTGCAGTTTCTTCGGGAAAAGGATTTCCGGTTGCATCGATGGCAATAGCGCCAACCAACGCATGTAAAAATTCGAACTGATGGTTGAACTTTGCATTGATGGCATCGACAACCAGCAACGCTTGTTTAATTATTTCGGGACCAATTCCGTCGCCCGAAAGTACGGCTATTTTCTTTTTCATTTAATTTGATATTGTATTTTAATCAATAAATTCTTTTTTGTGTGCACTTTCGTCTTCCAAATCTTTTAAATGACTTTCCAAACGTTTCATTGGTTTTGTAATAATGATTCGACCTGAACGAATAAATTCGTGTACGTCATACGGTGTCAACAATTCAAGAAATTTTTGTGTCTCTTCATGATTTCCGGTTTTTTCTATTACCAAATATTCCTGTTCAATGTCAAGAATACGTGCATTGTTATTTCTTATCAACGCTTCGATGGTATTATTTTGTGTAATATGTTTGATAGCAACTTTATATAATGCAACTTCCTGCGACAAAATCATATCTTCATCATAAAGAAATGCTTTTAAAACTTCAACTTGTTTTTCGATATTTTTGCGCAAATGTTCAGCTTTTTCGCGCGTTGTGTTGACGGTAATTACAAAAGTATGAATTCCTTTGTGGCGCGACGTCGAAGTTGTCAGACTTTCGATATTGATTTTGCGTCTTGTAAAAATAATTGAAATGCGGTTGAGTAATCCGATATGATTTTCGGTATATATCAAAAATGTATATTTCCTTTTCATAATTTTCGTTTTTAATGTAAATAATTATTCAACCTTTTTTGGTTCTTCAAAAAGCATTTCGTCAACAGCAGCGCCGGTTGGAACCATTGGAAAAACATTATTTATTTTGGCAACCATTGCTTCGAGAAAATACGGTCCGTCGTGATCAATCATTTTTTGTATTGCATCGCGCAAATTGTGGCGCTCACTGACTCTATAAGAAGGAATCGAAAACGCTTCGGCTATTTTGCAAAAATCCGGATTTTGAAGTTCACCGAAAAAATCGCGGCTTTCGTAGTAAACATCGTGCAACTGACGAATCATTCCCAAAAAATTATTGTTCATTAACACAACTTTAACAGGTAAGTTATATTGCATCAACACACCAAGTTCGTGCATGGTCATTTGAAAACCGCCATCGCCAATGACCGCAATTATTTGGCGTTTTTTCTCCCAAAGTGCGGCACCGATTGCAGCCGGCAAAGCAAAACCCATTGTTCCCAAACCGCCTGACGAAACCCAACTGTCGGTGCTATTGTAACTGTAATAACGTGCTGTCGCCATTTGGTGTTGACCAACATCAGTAACAATAATTGCGTTGCCATTTGTTAACTCCGACAAAACATTAGCGACTTCGCCCATTGTCAATTGATTTTCGGTAGAATGTAAGTCGTTCGAAAATATTTTTTCTTTTTCCAATTCATAAAATTCTTTGGCATATTTTAACCAAGTTGTATGCTGATTCGCCTGAATTTGTTTATTTATAAGACGCAACGCAACTTTCAAATCAGAATTTATAGCAACCGATGTTTTAACGCTTTTGTCAATCTCCGCCGGATCAATTTCGATATGAATTATTTTCGCTTGCTTGGCGTATTTGTCGAGTCTGCCGGTAACGCGGTCGTCGAAACGCATTCCAAGCGCAATCAAAACGTCGCAACTGTTTGTCATTTTATTTGGTGCGACATTCCCGTGCAATCCAACCATGCCCTGATACAAATGATGGGATGACGGAAACGCTGACAAACCTTGCATTGTTGCGGCAACCGGAATTTCAGCTTTTTCTGCCAGCGCCATAACTTCATCCTGAGCGCCCGAAAGTAAAACTCCTTGACCAACGATTATTAGCGGTTTTTTTGCAGTATTTATTAAATGAACGGCTTCTTCAATTTCTACTGAATTTGGTTTTGGATAAGGATGATAACTCCGTATTCGTTCGCAAGGCGCATAATTAAACTGCGCGAGCATTTCCTGCTGCGCGTCTTTGGTAATATCAATCAGCACCGGTCCCGGACGTCCGCTGGTGGCAATGTAAAACGCCTGTGCAATAGTATCTGCAATTTCGTCTGCTTTGGTAATTTGATAATTCCATTTTGTAACAGGCATAGAAATACCAACCACATCCGTTTCCTGAAAAGCATCGTAACCCAACACCGGGCTTGTTACTTGACCGGTCAAACAAACAATCGGCGTGCTGTCTAACAAAGCATCGGCAATTCCGGTTATCAGATTGGTTGCACCCGGACCCGACGTTACCATACAAACTCCCGCTTTTTTCGAAACACGCGCGTAACCTTGTGCAGCATGTACAGCGCCTTGCTCATGGCGAACCAGAATGTGTTTCACTTTGTCGCGGTAATCATAAAACGAATTGTAAATTGGCAGATTGTTGCCACCCGGATAACCGAAGATAGTGTCAACGCCTTCAGCCATCAACGCCTGAAAAATAGCATCCGCGCCAGAAATATTTTGCAAATTCAGTTTCATTTTATTTTATTTCGTTTAAAATTGATTTTCATATTTCCTTTGCACAAAAAAAATGTTTACAACATTTTTTACCGCAAAGACGCTAAGCCGCAAAGATTTATTACGATGTATTAGCCTTTGCGACTTCGCGTCTTTGCGGTGAAAAATTAACCAACACTTTTTTCGTACGCTTCAATTTTATCTTTGATATTCAAAAGATAATCAATGTCGTCAAAACCATTCATCAGACAATTTTTCTTGTACGAATTTATTTCGAAATATTCCGATTCGCCGGTTTCTTTGTTTGTAATCGTTTGCTTTTCAATATCAACTTCAAAACGCGCATTAGCATTCTTATTGATGGACTCAAACATTTTTGCAAGAAACGAATCTGAAACCTGCACTGGAAGCAAAAAATTATTCAGCGCATTGTTTTTAAAAATGTCAGCAAAAAAACTCGACACCACAACGCGAAAACCATAATCGTGTATTGCCCACGCAGCATGTTCGCGGCTTGAACCTGAACCAAAATTTTTTCCGCCAACCAAAATGTCGCCTTTGTATTTTTTGTTGTTCAATGGAAAAGTTTCAATTGGCTCGTTTGTCTTTGTGTAACGCCAATCGCGGAAAAGATTTTCGCCAAAACCGTCGCGGCTTGTGGCTTTTAGAAAACGTGCCGGAATTATTTGGTCGGTATCAATATTTTGTATTGGAATAGGAACTGCCGTTGATTCCAATTTTATAATTTTTTCTCTTGTCATGACTTTCAAATTATTCGGTTAAAAAATCGGTTGGATTAGTAATATAGCCGTTTATTGCCGACGCAGCAGCAGTCAAAGGACTTGCAAGCAACGTTCGCGAACCGGCGCCTTGTCGTCCTTCGAAATTGCGGTTTGACGTTGCAACGCAATATTCGCCGGCAGGAATTTTATCGTCGTTCATTGCCAGACAAGCGGAGCAACCCGGTTGTCGAAGTTTAAATCCGGCGTCTGCCAAGATTTTATCTAAACCTTCTTCAATTGCCATTTTTTCTACAGCTTTCGAACCCGGAACAATCAAATCTTTTACGTGTACGGCTTTTTGCTTCCCTTTAACAAGCGATGCAAACGCGCGTAAGTCTTCGATTCTACCGTTTGTGCAACTGCCGACAAAAACCCAGTCTATCTTCTTTCCTGCCAATTTTTCGCCAGCACCGAATCCCATATATTTTAAAGACTTTTCAAAACTTTCCTTACCGTTTTCTTCAATTTCTGAAACGTTTGGAATTGAACCGTTAATTTTTGTGCCCATTCCCGGATTCGTTCCGAAAGTAATCATTGGTTCAATGTCTTGTGCATCATAAATATGTTCTGCATCAAAAACTGCATCATCATCCGATTTCAATTTTTTCCATTTCAGAACGGCTTTGTCAAACGCTTCACCTTTAGGCGAAAATTCTCTGCCTTTGAGATAAGCAAAAGTTGTTTCGTCAGGCGCAATGATACCGCCGCGTGCACCAAGTTCGATGCTCATATTGCAAATCGTCATACGCGCTTCCATGCTCAATGCTTGAATTGCCGTTCCGGCAAACTCGATGAAATAACCTGTTCCGCCGCCGGCAGTCAGTTTTGCCAAAACATAAAGAATAATGTCTTTTGACATTACTGCTTTACCCAACTTACCGTTGATTGTGATGCGCATTTTTTTTGGCTTTGGTTGCAAAATACATTGCGTTGCCAACACCATTTCGACTTCGCTTGTTCCGATTCCAAATGCAACGCAACCAAACGCGCCGTGCGTGGATGTATGACTGTCGCCGCAAACGATGGTCATTCCGGGATTTGTAATTCCCAGTTCGGGACCAATAACATGCACAATGCCGTGTTTCTCGTGCTGCAAACGGTACAATTCAATTCCATTTGCCTCGCAATTTTTTGTCAACGTGTCAACTTGCGTGCGCGACAATGCGTCGCCAATCGATAAATGTTGATTTATCGTTGGAACATTGTGATCAGGTGTGGCAGTTGTTTTTGCGGGACGAAAAACTTTGATTCCACGGTTTGCCAATCCGGTAAATGCTTGTGGACTGGTAACTTCGTGAATATAATGTCTATCGATATATAATACCTGTGGACCGTCGTCAATTTTCTGGACGACATGCGCGTCCCAGATTTTGTCAAATAAAGTTGTTGAACTCATTGCTTAATTAATTTTAGAAATTGCGTCAATATAAGCTTCAACCGAAGCTGTTATAATATCTACATTTGCAGAAAAACCATAGTAAGTTACGCCCTTGTTTTCGATGCGGACGTGTACTTTTCCAAGATCGTCGGAACCGCGCGTAATTGCCTGAATCAAAAATTCGTCTAACAAAATATTGCGGTTAATTAATTTTTTAACTGCTGTGTAAGCTGCGTCAATTGGACCGTTGCCAACTGCCGACGATGTAAAATGTTCGCCATTAATGTCGAGTGTAACGGTTGCCATCGGAATGGTTGATGCACCACACAAAACTTGTAAATGATGCAATTTCAGCGAGCGTCTTTTTTCTGCTTTTTCCACACCAGCCAAAATGTACAAATCTTCGTCGGTAATATTTTTCTTTTTGTCGGCGACGTTCAAGAATTTATCGTAAACGTCATTCAGTTCGTCGTTTGTTAAATCAATTCCCAATAGTTCCATGTGATGTTTCAGTGCTGCACGTCCGCTACGGGCTGTCAATATAATTGATGATTCATTTAATCCAATATCATTCGGGTCGATGATTTCGTAATTTTCGCGGTTCTTTAAAACACCGTCCTGATGAATGCCCGACGAATGTGCAAATGCATTCCGCCCGACAATTGCTTTATTGGGTTGAACCGGCATACGCATCAAACTGGAAACCAAACGGCTGGTTTGCATTATTTTTTTCGAATTGATGTCGGTAAACAAATTCATGTAATTTTTACGACTCTGAATTGTCATTACAACTTCTTCTAAACTTGAATTACCGGCACGTTCTCCAATTCCGTTTATGGTAACTTCCACCTGACGTGCGCCATTCATTACACCCGTCAACGTATTTGCCGTCGCCATGCCTAAATCGTTGTGGCAATGTGTAGAAATAATTGCTTTGTCAATTCCCTTGACGTGTTCTTTCAGATATTTTATTTTTGCACCATATTCTTCGGGAAAACAATATCCTGTTGTGTCTGGAATGTTTACAACTGTCGCGCCGGCTTTGATAACTGCTTCGATAACTTTTGCAAGATATTCGTTTTCTGTGCGTCCGGCATCTTCGGCGTAAAACTCTACATCTTCAACATATTTTTTTGCATATTTGACTGCTGCAACAGCACGTTCTATTATCTCATCTTCAGTCGATTTTAATTTGTAATTGATGTGATAAAATGAAGTTCCGATTCCGGTATGGATTCGTTTACGTTTTGCAAACTTTAACGCATCAGCAGCAACATCAATATCTTTTTCGACAGCGCGGGTAAGTCCGCAAATAATCGGATTCTTAACTGCTTTCGAAATTTCAATTATCGAATTGAAATCGCCCGGACTCGAAATCGGAAAACCGGCTTCAATTACATCGACGCCCAATTCTTCAAGCTGTTTTGCAACTTCAATTTTTTCGACCGTGTTTAATTGACAACCGGGCACTTGCTCGCCATCGCGCAAGGTGGTATCAAACACATATACTTTATCGTCCATGATATATAAATTAATGATTTTTAAATTAAAATAATTTTTGCAGGATTCCGAAACTTGTCAGAATAGTGTTTGACGGTGATATATTTTTCTGCCTTAATGGTCAAATACATCACCTATTGAAGGTCTAACCAAATGGAATAAAAATCTGAAAATTTAAGATTCATCTGATTTGAAATTTTATGTTATAAAACACAAAAATAAATATTATTTTTCAATAAAAAAATATTGTTACGAATAATATGCTTTCGAAAGTTGTCGCATATTGTATTGCGATGCCATAACCTGACCGTAAGCACCGGCAGTTCTGATTGCTATCAAGTCGCCGCGCTTAGTTTGCGGTAATTCTACCAAACGTCCGAATGTATCCGTCGATTCGCAAATTGGACCAACAACGTCATAAATTTCATTTGCTTTGGTTGACGTCAGATTTTCGATTTTGTGATATGAATTGTACAACGCAGGTCGCAATAAATCAGTAAAACCGGCATCTACAATGGCAAATTTGCGTTCGCGACCATCTTTTATGTACAAAACTTTTGTTATCAAAGTTCCGCACTGACCAACAACCGAACGACCCAATTCAAAATGGACTGTTTGCGATTTTCTGGCGTCAAGATTTTCATGCACGATTGAAAAAAATTCGTCGAAACGATGAATGACAACATCGGGATTGTAATAATCCAAACCCAAACCACCGCCCATATTGATGTGTTTTATGTTGACGTTATTGTTTTCAAACCACTGCAAGTATTGATTAACTGCCAAACAAAGATTTTTGTAAACCGACAAATCCAAAATTTGTGAACCGATGTGAAAATGTAAACCGATTAAATCAATATTTGTGTAACTACACAAATTATCAATCAGAAATACAAGTTCGTTGTAGTCAATTCCAAATTTATTATCGGCGCGTCCGGTTGTAATTTTGTCAATTGTTTTTGCATCGACATTTGGATTGATGCGAATTGCAATCTTTGCACGTAAATTTAGTTTGACAGCAATTTCGTTGATGACTTCAATCTCCTGCAACGATTCGCAATTGAAACAAAAAATCTGTTTGCTAATGGCAAATTCAATTTCGGAATCGGTTTTTCCAACGCCAGCATACACAACTTCATTGGCATGAAAACCAAGTTCCAATGCTTTCTGAACTTCGTTGCCACTTACACAATCGGCGCCTAATCCGAATTGTAAAACGTGTTGCAAAATTTCGTCGTTGGTATTTGCTTTGAGCGAATAATGAACTTTATAATCGAATTTTTTCATTGCCGACTTGAGCGCTGCCAAGGTATCGTCAAGCAGCGCCAAATCGTAATAATAAAATGGAGTTGGCGTTTCTTTGAATTTTGATATTTGATTTTCTGTAAACATCTTTTTAATTACGAATTAGGAATTACGAATTACGAATTTTTCTAAACTTGATAACTTTTAAACTTTATAACTTTCAAAACTGTTTTAACAATGCGAATCTAAAAACACATGTCGCTCTTGAATAACACTATTGTGCGCACCGTTGCCGGGTTTTAGAAATAAATGATTGTGTAAAGAATTAAGCGCTTCTATTTTATAATCAGAATCAATCAGCAATGTAACATTATTCCCGCTCGAACCGTAAGAAATCATGCGGATTGGAAGATGCGTAAGACTTTCAAGAATTTTATTTGCAATTCCTTTGGTCTGCGCAGAAATAAATCCGACAACACAAATTAAAGATTGATGCTGAATTATTTCAACATTTCCCAACGTATTCAATTCTGCTATAATTTCTTCTAATTTTGACGTATTATCAATAGTAACTGAAACAGAAACTTCGGACGTTGTAATCATATCAACCGAAGTACGAAACTGTTCGAAAATTTCGAAAATACGTCGAAGAAAACCATAAGCGTTTAGCATACGTCCAGACTTGATTTGAATGGCAGTTATGCAGTCTTTTGCAGCAATTGCCTTTATTCCATAACCTTGTTCATTCGACGAAATATAAGTTCCTTGTGCTTGTGGATTCATTGTATTTTTTAATCGGACAGGAACATTGCGCCACTTTGCCGGAAAGATGCAAGTAGGATGCAAAACCTTCGCGCCAAAATACGCCAATTCTTCAGCTTCGTCAAAAGTCAATTCATCAACAGCTTGTGTATTTTCTACAAAACGCGGATCGTTGTTATGCAAACCGTCAATGTCCGACCAGATTTCGATTTCCCTGGCATTAATCATCGCACCCAGAATTGTTGCTGTGTAATCGCTGCCGCCACGTTTGAGATTGTCAATTTCGTCATTAGGATTTTTACAAATAAAACCTTGTGTCAAATAAATCTGATAACCCAAATGGTCTTGTAATTCCTTTTTAATCTGACTTTCGATAAACGGATAATCCGGTTCGCCGTCATCTTGTATCTTCATGAAATTTAATGCAGGAAGCAAAATCGAATTGACATTTATTTCTTTCAAATAAAGTTGAACAAGATGCGTCGTGCAGATTTCGCCTTGTGCCTGAATGATGCGTTCAATGTGAGATGTATAATCATTTCGAATTAAAACAGAAAGAGTCTCGAACAAATTATTGCAAAATTGAAAATAAATATCTTTTAACGACGACGTTAATAATTCGTCGGCAGTTTGCATATATTTTTCTCGTAGTTCGTTAATTACATTTTGGGCTTTATCGATATTTCCAGACTTGTGGCAATTTGCAATTTCGACCAATTTATTTGTCGTTCCTGACATTGCAGAGAGCACAACAAATTTTGGTTCGTCATTATTAATCAGACTGACAACATGTCGGATATTTTTTACGCTACCAACCGAAGTTCCGCCAAATTTAAGGACTTTCATTATTCAAATCGAGTTTAAATGTTATTAAAATTAATGACAAAATAAATTAAATTTTTTAAGACAATTAAATAAACAATTTATTTGAACATTTTAATAACATTAAGTTAAAAATTTAACAAATAGTGAATTTATTTTTAAATTTGCAGAAAAATATTTCAATTATGATTACAATATCACAAGTTGTTACTGACATTATTGATCAAAAGCCTTTTCTGGCTGAAAATCTTGACGAAGGAATTATCAATTATTCTTCATTGGCAAGAATGATGGTTTCAGAAATCGAGGAACGTCTGCATAAAAAAATTCAGGAAGGCGCGGTGTTGATGGCTTTGAAACGTTATAAACCAAAAGGAAATTTGGTGGGTATTTCGCGCATTACAAAAGTACTGAACAAAACCGGCGATATTATTGTGCGCTCGGATTTAGTTGATTATACAATTAAAAATTCTGAAACGCTCTTGAAAAAACATATCGGTTTGTTAAATTCTTTGACAGAAAAAAAGGAAGTATTTTATACTTTTGTGCAAGGCGTTTTCGAATCGAACCTTGTAGTCAGTAGTATAATATCGGCAACTATCGATAAAAAATTTGCAGATGAAAAAATTATCGAGATACAACGAAACTTGTCTGCCATAACCATCAGACTGGCAAAAGAAAACGTAAAGATTCCCGGTTTGTATTATTATATTTTAAAACAAATCGCATGGGAGGGCATTAACCTTATCGAAGTCATTTCTACGACCAATGAATTTACGTTGGTCGTAAACGATTCTGACATTGATAATGCCTTTAAAGTTTTGAAAAATCTGAAAAAAAATAAGTAAGGATTTAACAATTATCCTTTAGCGCCGGTTGTGTCGGTTGTTTGAATATTCTTTTGATTTTCATCTTGTTTGGGCTTGTTGCTTCCACCACAAGCGATAAAACCAAAAACACAAACTATAATAATTGCCGATAATAAAATTTTAATTTTTTTCATGTTAAATAATTTTTAGAAACTATAATTTTTTAGTTCTTATCTTGTACACACCTAAAACCAAGTGTCGGACTTTTATAAGATTGAATATTAAAAAACCGTTTAGTAATATATAAATTTTCGGAACTTGTATTTGCGTCGCCACCTCGAATAACTTTCGAACCGAATTTGAACGGTCCGGCAGGGTTCGATTTTGGACTGTGGCTATAATAATCTGCTTCATAATAATCGGCGCACCATTCGCTTGCATTCCCCGTCATATCATAAATTCCAAGTTCGTTTGGTACTTTTCTGCCAACCAATTGTACAGTTTTATTGCTGTTATCCAAATACCAGGCAACTTGTGATGGATTATTACTTCCGGCAAAAATATTTTTCATAGAATTTTTTCCACCTCTTGCTGCATATTCCCATTCGGCTTCGGTGGGTAGTCTTTTTTTTGCCCAGATGGCATAATCGTTAGCGTCGTTCCAAGTAACATTTACTACAGGTAAACTATCGGCCCAACCGCAGGGCGGCGGCGGCGGTAGTGGTCTTTTTGTTTTATTGCAAAAAACCATGTATTCGCCATAAGTAACTTCATTTCTGTCGATATAAAAATCTCTGAGGATTACCGGATGAACAGGAGTTTCACCAGAAGCTTCGGGACTGTTATTGTTTCCCATCATAAATGTATCACATTCTACCAAAATCATTTCCTTTAATTTTAGTTTTTCGTCGCAAAGCGCAATCATTAAATTTGACAAACTGTCTTTGGGATAAAAATTCATAACATCCAGAAAACTCATCTTCGCTTTGAGGTATTGTCTTTCAGTAAATTTTTTTTTGCCCCATTCGAGGAAAGTGTTGCATTGACTGCATTTATATGCGAGATTTTGTGCAGTAACATCGTCAAAATGATCTGGACAACCAGTCGCTGCTGTGAAATCAATTGCTGCTTGCAAAAAATTGGATTCCTTGATACGTTCATTCCCGTACTCAACTAATTGATCGTAGCAATTTTTATCTTGCGCATTAAGACCGGTCATCAAAACAAATAATAAAGCTGCAAGAAAGATTGTCCGAAACTCTTTTCTCATTATTCACATCATTTGATTCGAAATAAAGGTTAAAGTACAAATATATATTTTATTCTCAAATAAAAAAAAAGTAAGACTCATGTTAGCCTTACTTTTTCATTTTTCACTTTAGAAATTTTTATTTGAAAAGTAAATTCAAGAAAATATTTATTTCGAAAAATAATGTTCGATCAATTTGGTTTCTAATTTATTACGTAAAACAATTTTTCAATATAAAAAATTAATTTTTGTTTAATAAATTGTAAATCAAAATGTAATTCATAATTTACTTTAATTTTATTGATTTTTAGATTGTTAAATCAATTTAAAATTTGCAAAAAAAAAATAAAATTTTCGTCAAATTTTTTTTTGAAAATTAATTTACCTGCGCAAAATTATCGGAATCGTATTTTCCGTTTTTCAATTTTTGTTGAACTTCGGCAAAACAATCAATCGTGTAATTAACGTCTTCCATGCTGTGTGCTGCGGTTGGAATAATTCTAAAAATAATTATTCCTTTCGGGACGACAGGATAAACAACCATCGAACAAAAAATTTTATATTTTTCACGGATATCCTTAACAATTTGCGTCGCCTGATTGAGCGTACCCGAAAGATAAATCGGTGTAACAGGCGATTGTGTATTTCCAAGATCGAATCCTTTGTTTCGGAAACCGTTTTGTAATGCGTTAACAATTTTCCAAAGATTTTCGCGCAGTTGCGGTTGCGTTTGTATTAATTCCAAACGTTTTAGTGAGCCGTAAACCATTGGCATTGGCAGCGATTTTGCAAAAATCTGCGAGCGCATGGTATAAGCCAGATAATCGATAATTTCTTTTTCGCCGGCAACAAAAGCGCCAATGCCAGCCATCGATTTTGCAAACGTACCGAAGTACAAATCAATTTCGTCTTGCACGCCAAAGTGTTCGCCGGTTCCCATTCCAGTTTTGCCCATCGTTCCAAAGCCATGTGCGTCGTCAACCAAAAGACGGAAGTTGAATTTCTTTTTCAGGGCAACAATTTCGTCAAGTTTACCCAGGTCGCCAGCCATGCCGAAAACGCCTTCGGTAATTACTAAAATCCCGCCGTTCGATTTTTCCGTTAATTTAGTTGCGCGTTCCAGTTCTTTTTCCAGATTTTGCATGTCGTTGTGCGGATAAACATAACGTTTTCCAAAATGCAAACGAACACCGTCAATGATGCAAGCATGGGCGTCAGCGTCGTAAACAATAACGTCGTTGCGGTCAACCATCGAATCAATTATCGAAATCATTCCCTGATAGCCGTAATTGAGCAGATAAGCTGCTTCCTTTTTTTCGAAAGCTGCCAGTTTATTTTCAAGTTCGACGTGCAAATCGGTTTGCCCGGACATCATGCGCGCACCCATAGGATAAGCAAGTCCCCAGCGACGAGCGCCTTCTTCGTCGGCTTTGCGCACTTCGGGATGATTGGCAAGTCCGAGATAATTATTCAAACTCCAGTTCAACACTTCCTGACCGCGAAATTTCATGCGCGGATTGATGTCTCCTTCCAATTTCGGGAATGTGAAATAGCCATGCGATTCTTTTTGATACTGACCGATTGGTCCTCTGTTCGATTTTACTTTACTGAATATGTCCACTGTTAATATTTTATAGTTAATAATTAAGGCGGCAAATTTGATAAACTTTTTTTTTGCAAATGCGTTTTTCTTCATAATTTTTGCCAAATACTACAATAATTCATATTTTATATCGACGAAAAATCTGATTCGAAAAAAACTTAAATATTTTGATACCATAAAAAATATTTCAAATGGTTTAAAATTTCTCAAATTTTACTATATTTACGACAAAATAGCGTTTACTCTTTATGATTCGAAAATTCCAACACATATTATTGATACTGATTATATTTTATGTTGGAATTATTACGACTTATTCTCAAATATCCACAGAATTAGGCTCGCCGTTTATTCGCAATTATTCGCCAAAAGAATATGCAGAGAGCTCGCAAAACTGGTGTGTTTTTCAAGATGGACGCGGACTAATTTATATAGGTAACACAGCAGGACTTTTAGAATTCGACGGAAAAAACTGGCGATCAATTTATACGCCCAACCAATCTGTCATTCGCTGTTTAATACAAGATCAAGATGGACTGATTTACGTAAGTGCAAATAACGAATTTGGCTATCTTGCCTGCGATTTGGCTGGAAAATTGTCTTATGTAAGTTTAGTTTCGAAGTTGAAAAAAGACGATTTGAAATTCAACGACGTAAATAGAATTTTAATTCACAACGGAAGCGTTTATTTTTTCTCAAACTCAATCATATTCAAACTTCATAACGACAATCTGACCAAAATTCCGGTTGAAATAAATTCGCGTTACGCAAGTTTTCTGTGCGGTAAAATT
>Ga0265327_10001192_pt1 | contig 35176 bp, 30 predicted proteins | sample 41621metaG_FD_202089 | JGI IMG/M metagenome (GOLD analysis project Ga0265327, IMG submission 202089) | Rhizosphere microbial communities from Carex aquatilis grown in University of Washington, Seatle, WA, United States - 4-16-21 metaG | ecosystem: Host-associated > Plants > Roots > Rhizosphere...
TAGAGCCAGAAAAGTCTGATAATGTTGAAATTAAGGTAGTAATTAAAGTCCAGAATAGCAGGGTTACTGGTAAAAAAAGATCAACATGTAATGCGCTAGCATCGAAAAATAAAAAACGGCGTCAAAAACGGAGTGTCTGGACTGTTTCTGGTGGAGGTGGCCCTGGTACTGGAAAGAGACGGTAGCTGGCTAGGTTTCATTCCCACGCTCCGCACGAAAAACACTTCCAACGACCCTCCGCGCCGAGAAACATGGGACGCAGAGCGTCCCAGGCTGCATTCCCACGCGGAGCGTGGGAACGATCAATTGAATTATTTATTCCGATAGCCATAAAACCCCCATGCCAAAACGCACCGACATAAAAAGCATCCTCCTCCTAGGCGCCGGCCCCATCGTCATCGGGCAGGCTTGTGAATTCGACTATTCCGGCGCGCAGGCTTGCAAGGCGCTGAAGGAAGAGGGATTCCGCGTCATCTTGGTCAATTCCAACCCGGCGACGATCATGACCGACCCGGAAATGGCCGACGCCACCTATATCGAGCCGATAGACTGGCAGACCGTCGCCCGGATTATTGAAAAAGAGCGCCCTGACGCGCTGCTGCCGACGATGGGCGGGCAGACGGCCTTGAACTGCGCCCTGGATCTCGACCGCGAAGGCGTGCTGGCGAAATTCGGCGTCGAGATGATCGGTGCCAGCAAAGAGGCCATCGACAAGGCCGAGGATCGCAACAAGTTCAAGCAAGCGATGACCAAAATCGGCTTGGGCTCGGCGCGTTCCGGCATCGCCCATACCATCGAGGACGCGCTGGCCGTGCTGGAAAAGGTCGGCTATCCGGCCATCATCCGGCCTTCGTTCACGCTGGGCGGCAGCGGCGGCGGCATCGCTTACAACAAGCAGGATTTCGTCGAGATTTGCGAGCGCGGCCTGGAATTGTCGCCGACCCACGAACTGCTGATCGAAGAATCCCTGCTCGGCTGGAAAGAGTTTGAAATGGAGGTGGTGCGCGACCGCAAGGACAATTGCATCATCATCTGCTCCATCGAAAACTTCGATCCGATGGGCGTGCATACCGGCGACTCGATCACCGTGGCCCCGGCGCAGACCTTGACTGACAAGGAATATCAGATCATGCGCGACGCCTCCATCGCGGTGCTGCGCGAGATCGGCGTGGACACCGGCGGGTCGAACGTGCAGTTCTCGGTCAACCCGAAAGACGGCCGGCTCATCGTCATCGAAATGAACCCGCGCGTGTCGCGTTCTTCGGCGCTGGCGTCGAAAGCCACCGGCTTCCCGATTGCCAAAGTCGCCGCCAAGCTGGCGGTGGGCTATACGCTGGACGAGTTGAAAAACGAAATCACTAAAGGCGCGACGCCGGCCTCGTTCGAGCCGTCGATTGATTATGTCGTCACCAAGATTCCGCGCTTCACCTTCGAGAAATTCCCGCAGGCCGACAGCCATCTGACCACGCAGATGAAATCGGTCGGCGAGGCGATGGCGATAGGCCGCACCTTCCAGGAATCCTTACAAAAAGCCTTGCGCAGCCTGGAAACCGGCATCGACGGTTTGAGCCCTAAATTAAATCTGAACACCGAGGACAGCCACGAAATCCTCCAACGCGAACTGCGCGATCCCGGTTCCGAACGCATTTTATATGTCGCCGATGCTTTCCGCGCCGGCTGGACGCTGGACGAAGTGCAGGCTTATAGCTGCATCGACCCTTGGTTCCTGGCGCAAATCGAAGATTTAGTCGATGAAGAAAAAGCGCTCGCCAAGCGCACCTTGGCGACTTTGAACCATGACGAATTATATGCGCTCAAGCGCAAAGGCTTCTCCGATTCCAGGCTGGCTAAATTATTAGGCAGCGGCGAAGCGGAAGTGCGGGCGATACGCCATAAACTGGGTATACGCCCAGTCTATAAACGCATCGACTCTTGCGCGGCGGAATTCGCCACCGCGACGGCGTATTTATATTCCACTTACGAGGAAGAATGCGAGGCCGCGCCGACCGAGCGGCAAAAAATCATCGTGCTGGGCGGCGGGCCAAACCGTATCGGCCAAGGCATCGAGTTCGACTATTGCTGCGTGCATGCGGCTTTGGCTCTGCGCGAAGATGGTTTCGAGACCATCATGGTCAATTGCAACCCGGAAACGGTGTCCACCGACTTCGACACTTCCGACCGGCTGTTCTTCGAGCCGTTGACCTTGGAAGATGTGCTAGAAATCGTGCATCTGGAAAAGCCTTACGGCATCATCGTCCAATACGGCGGGCAGACGCCGCTGAAACTGGCACGGGCCTTGGAAGCCGCCGGCGCGCCGATCATCGGCACATCGCCGGATTCCATCGACCTGGCCGAAGACCGAGAACGTTTCCAGAAATTGGTGGACCGCCTGAACTTAAAACAGCCGCCCAACCGCACCGCCCGCTCGCAGGAAGAAGCCATTCTCGGTGCCCGTGAGATTGGTTATCCGCTAGTAGTGCGGCCTTCTTATGTGCTGGGTGGACGCGCTATGGAAATCGTCTTCAATGACGAGGATCTCAGGCGTTATATGCGCGAGGCGGTTAGCGTATCCAATGATTCGCCGGTGCTGCTGGATCGTTTCCTCGACGATGCCATCGAAATGGATGTGGACGCCGTGCGCGACGGCCAGCGCGTGCTGATCGGTGGTTTAATGCAACACATTGAACAAGCCGGCGTGCATTCTGGCGACTCGGCTTGCTCGATTCCGCCTTATGATTTAAACCAGGATATTCAGCGCAGCATCCGCGAACAAGTGAGCTTGTTGGCCGAAGCCTTGGGGGTGATTGGCTTGATGAATACCCAGTTTGCCGTGCAGGGCGATGACATTTACATTTTGGAAGTAAACCCTCGCGCCTCGCGCACCGCGCCGTTCGTGTCCAAAGCCACGGGCTACCCATTGGCGAAAATCGGCGCACGCTGCATGGTCGGCAAGACGCTAGACCAACAAGGGGTATTCGAGGAACGCATACCGGCGTATTATTCGGTCAAAGAAGCCGTGTTTCCTTTCATCAAATTCCCCGGTGTTGATCCGGTTCTGGGGCCGGAGATGAAATCCACCGGCGAGGTGATGGGCGTGGGCGTGACATTTGGCGAAGCCTATGCGAAAGCCCAACGCGCCGCCAGCGTTAAACTGCCGACCGGCGGCGTGGCCTTCATTAGTATCCGCGATGCCGACAAGCCGAAAATCGCGCCGATTGCCCGCAAATTAGTCGAACAAGGTTTTCAATTGGTGGCGACGGGTGGCACCGCGCAAGTCATTCACGCCGCCGGCATCGAATGCAAGCGCGTGTTTAAAGTCAGCGAAGGCCGGCCGCATATCGTGGACATGATTAAAAACGGTGAAGTGCAATTCATCATCAACACCACTGAAGGCAAGAAAGCCATCGCCGACTCCTTCACGATCCGCCGCCAAGCCTTGCAACAGCAAGTGACTTATACCACCACGCTGGCCGGCGCCTGGGCCACTTGTCTCGCCTTGGAAGAATTGCATTCCGGCGGTGTCAACCGTCTGCAAGATTTGCATAAAGATTGGTAGCCGCTTCGCTTGGTGCCCCTCTCTCAGCGGAAGAGGGGCTGGGCGAGGGCTATTCGACAAAACTTTCAATATCCCTCTGAGGGGGGAAGTTTCCAACCCGTTAAAGGTATAACGAATGAACAAAGTGCCGATTACTGTCAAAGGAGCCGAAAAGCTCCGCGAGGAACTGACCCACCTGAAATCCGTGGTCCGTCCCCGTATCACCGCCGCCATCGCCGAAGCCCGCGCCCACGGCGATTTAAAGGAAAATGCCGAATACCACGCAGCCCGCGAACAGCAAAGCTTCAGCGAGGGACGCATCAAAGAAATTGAGGCGAAGCTGTCTAATTGCCAGATTATCGACGTGACCCGAGTCAACGCCGACGGCAAAGTGGTGTTTGGCTCGACGGTGGAATTGCTGGATCTGGACACTGAGCAGACAGTGACTTATCAAATCGTCGGCGAAGACGAAGCGGACATCAAGCACGGCCGCATCAACATCACCTCGCCGATTGCCCGCGCCTTGGTCGGCAAGTTGGTCGAAGATGTGGTCACGGTCAAGGCACCGGGCGGAGACAGGGAATATGAGATTGTTTCGGTGAAGTATATTTAAAATGAAAACCCTTCCCCATCCGATCCAATACCAAGGCAGCAAGCGAAATCTGGCATCTGTCATTTTGCGCTATTTCCCTAAGGAGATCGACCGTCTGGTTGAGCCTTTCGCAGGTTCTGCCGCTATTAGTATTGCGGCAGCGGCCCAAGGCTTGGCTAAACGGTTTTGGATAAATGACTTAAACCAAGCTTTTGTGGAGCTTCTGAAATGGGTTGCGGAAGAACCGGAGGAATTGGCGGCATTTTACGAACAGTTATGGAACCAGCAACACCCCAACTCGATAGGCCATTATTATCAAGTCAGGGAGGAATTCAATCGCACACAAGACCCGCGCCTGTTTTTATATTTGCTGGCCCGCTGTGTCAAAGGCTCTGTCCGCTATAACTCGGACGGACTGCTTAATCAAAGCCCCGATAAAAGGCGGCAAGGCACACGCCCGGAAACCATGCGTAAAAATATCACAGGGGTTGCATCTTTACTGCAAGGCAAAGCGGATTTCACCGCGTTGGATTATAGGGATGTGTTAAAAAAAGCTGAACCAACCGATCTAATTTACATGGATCCACCCTACCAAGGTGTTTGCGGTAATCGTGATGCCCGCTATTATTCCGGCATCAGCCATGAGGGATTTGTCGATGCGCTACAGGAAATCACTGCCAAAAAGCTTCTCTTCATCATTAGCTACGATGGCAGGCGGGGAGATAAAACGTTTGGGAAATTTCTCCCGGATGGCCTCGGCATGACCCGTATCGAAATAGAAGCTGGACGCTCTAGTCAATCCACTTTGCTCGGGCTTCGGGAAGTCACTTTTGAGTCTTTGTATCTTTCCCATGCGCTGATGGAAAAACTCAACGTTAAGCCAGTTAACCACCATATACCCGCCAACCTGCAATACAGCTTGTTTGAATCCAGAGCGCTTTATGAAGAAATCCTCCAAGGCGCTGCTTGAGCTATGTTTGTCAGTTACTGCAAAACGTCCAAAAACCGTTATAGATCATATTCTTGAGCACGGATTCATTACGACCGAGGAGTTGAAAGAAAGATACGGTTACAACCATCCACCCCGTGCGGTTCGTGATGTTCGTGAAAACGGATACCAATTGAGACCTTTCGAGTAACCGGCTCCGATGGAAGAAAGATTGCCGCCTACCGTTTTGGCGAATATGATAAGCAACGTATAAAGAAACTTGCTGGAAGGACTGGCCTATCAAAGAAAATCAGGGAAGCATTGATCCAAAAATACGGCTGCAAATGCTTTATCTATCTTGAAGAACTGGATGAACATGAATTGCAGATTGACCACCGGGTTCCATTTGAAGTTGGTGGGGATGGAGATGAACTAAATGTGGACGATTTCATGCTGCTGTCAGCATCAGCCAACCGTGCAAAATCTTGGTCATGTGAACATTGTGAAAATTGGAAAGGGCTGAAGGATAAAAGCATCTGTCTTAGTTGCTATTGGGCATATCCAGAAAACTATACGCATATTGCCATGAAGCAAATACGACGAATTGATTTGTTGTGGGAAGGTGATGAAGTTGCTGTTTACGAAACCTTGAAAGCTCAGGCAATCAATCTGGATCAAGAAATACCTGCTTTCATAAAGAGTATTATCGATCATGAACTTGCAAGACGTAAATCCTAAAATGCGTCATTTGTTCTCGTTCCCACGCTCCAGCGCTCATCGTTATACACAAGGGCCGTAGGTTGGGGTGACGATAGACACGCTAGCCGACTAGACAGGTTGTGGGGTTCGTTCCTCACCCCCAACCTACGGCACTGGCTTGAATGGCAGTGACGCCGAGCGCGGGAACGATAAAAATTGCCGGGGAATTCCCCCGGCAATTCGTTTACTTATCGGGATTCTTCCGATACAAAGTAATGATATGCCCAATGGACTGGATCAACTCCGCGCCGGTTTCCGCGACAATTTGCCCGCTCAGTTCCTTGCGCTGCTCGCGATCTTCGGCGTTGACGCGCACCTTGATTAATTCATGGTGATCCAAAGCGAGGTTGATTTCGTTCAACACGGCTTCGCTGACGCCGGCTTGGCCGGTGATGACAACGGGTTTCAGCGCGTGGGCTTTAGCGCGGAGTTGTTTCTTTAAGTCAGATTTCAAACGATTGTCCTGTTTTTCACAATTCTAAAAAAGGGTTATGGCCGATGGCACGTAGCGGCAGCAGCCAGCGATGGTTGACCGAGCATTTTTCCGACGAGTACGTCAAGTTGGCCCAGGCGAGGGGCTACCGCTCCAGGGCGGTGTTCAAACTGGAGGAAATCGACGCCCGCGACCGCCTGCTTAGGCCCGGCATGTCCGTGGTGGATCTGGGCGCGGCCCCCGGCGGCTGGTCGCAGTTGGCGGCGCAGAAAATCGGCAAAAGCGGCAGGATTATAGCCTTGGACATCCTGCCGGTGGAAGCGCTTCCAGGCGTTACGATCATCGAAGGCGACTTTCAGGAGGAGGCGGTGCTGAACCAATTGCTGGCGGCCTTGGAAGGAAAGCCCGTCGACCTGGTGCTCTCAGACATGGCGCCGAACATGAGCGGCACCCGCGTCGTGGATCAGTCGCGGGCGATGTGGCTGGCGGAGCTGGCCTTGGACACGGCGCGGCAGGTGTTGAGGCCGGGCGGTGCGTTTGTGACCAAATTGTTCATGGGGGCCGGTTTCGACGAGTACCAAAAAGCGGCGCGGGCGTCGTTCGCCAGCCTCGCCAACCGCAAGCCGAAAGCGTCTCGCGACCGCAGCCGGGAGGTCTATCTCGTCTGCAAGGGCTTCAAAGGGCAATAATAGGAATCAACGCCAGAGGGCGGGTTCTGCTTTTTAACATGATTAAGTCGCCAATCTTTACAGTGCGTTGACCGGAAAACAATGCCGGTTAGAATGTATCCTGATAAGATTGCTAGAGAATGCCTCGGATACCCGTCCGATAAGGGAGCGTGAAGTGAACGATATGCTAAAAAACATCATTTTGTGGGTGGTCATCGCCGTCGTGCTGATGTCCGTATTCAATAACTTCGGCGCTCGCAAGTCGGTCGATGCTTCCAACATGCCTTATTCGCAGTTCCTGACGGAAGTGAATGAAGGGCGGGTCAAGCAAGTGACCGTCGAAGGCTTGGTCATCCACGGGGTGTCGACCACGGGCGACCGGTTCTCCAGTTATAGCCCTGACGACCCGCATATGGTTGATGATCTGTTGAAGAACCATGTGGAAGTCAAGGCGCAGCCTCCGGAGCAGCAGTCTCTGTGGATGCAGGTGTTGATTTCCTGGTTCCCCATGTTGTTGTTCATCGGCGTGTGGGTTTTCTTCATCCGGCAGATGCAAGGCGGCGGCGGCGGAGGCCGGGGGGCGATGTCGTTTGGCAAGAGCAAGGCGCGGCTGCTGGAAGAAGACCAGGTCAAGGTCACATTCGCTGATGTGGCGGGCTGTGACGAGGCCAAGGAAGACGTGACTGAAATGGTCGATTTCCTGAAAGACCCGAGCAAATTCCAGAAGCTGGGCGGCAAGATTCCGCGTGGCGCGTTGATGGTCGGCCCGCCGGGCACCGGCAAGACCTTGCTGGCCCGCGCCATCGCCGGCGAAGCGAAAGTGCCGTTCTTCACGATTTCCGGTTCGGATTTCGTGGAAATGTTCGTCGGCGTCGGTGCCTCGCGGGTGCGCGACATGTTCGAGCAAGCGAAAAAACACGCGCCTTGCATCATCTTCATCGATGAAATCGACGCGGTGGGGCGCCATCGCGGTGCGGGGCTCGGCGGCGGGCATGATGAGCGCGAACAGACGCTGAACCAGTTGCTGGTGGAGATGGACGGCTTTGAGGGCAACGAGGGCGTCATCGTCATCGCCGCGACCAACCGCCCCGACGTGCTTGACCCGGCTTTGTTGCGTCCGGGCCGTTTTGACCGGCAAATCGTGGTGGGTTTGCCAGACGTGCGCGGGCGCGAGCAGATTCTGAAAGTCCACATCAAGCGCGTGCCTTGCGCCGACAATGTGGAAATCAAATACCTGGCGCGGGGGACGCCGGGCTTCTCCGGCGCGGATTTGGCTAATTTGATTAACGAAGCGGCCCTGTTCGCGGCGCGTAAGAACAAGCGCGAAGTGCAAATGGAAGATTTTGAAAAAGCCAAGGACAAGATCCTGATGGGTGCGGAACGCAAATCCATGGTAATGAGCGACGAGGAAAAAAGGCTTACCGCCTACCACGAAGCCGGCCATGCCATTATTGGCCGTTTAGTGCCCGAGCACGATCCGGTGTACAAGGTCAGCATCATGCCGCGTGGCCGGGCTTTAGGCATCACCATGTTCCTGCCCGAGCGCGATAGCTACAGCGCCAGCAAGCAGAAGCTGGAGAGCATGATTTCTAGCCTGTTCGGCGGACGCTTGGCCGAGGAGATCATTTTCGGCAAAGACCGGGTGACGACGGGCGCTTCCAACGACATCGAGCGTGCCACGGAACTGGCCCGAAACATGGTGACACGCTGGGGCTTGTCTGAGCGGCTTGGCCCTTTGGCCTATAGCGAAGAGGAAGGCGAGGTGTTCTTGGGCCGTTCGGTGACGCGCCACAAGTCAGTGTCCGAGGAGACTTCGCATTTGATCGACGAGGAGATCCGCTCGGTCATCGACCGCAACTATGAGCGCGCCGACCGGCTGCTGCGCGAGAACATGGAGAAAATGCACCTGATGGCCGACGCCTTGATGAAATACGAAACCATCGACCGTATGCAGATCGACGACATCATGGAAGGCAAGATTCCGCGTCCGCCGGAAAATTGGGAAGACAATCCGCCCGGCAGTGGGCAGAACGGCAGGAATTCGCGGGAGGAGTCGGCAGACGATTCCGCCAATTTAGGCAATCCAGCCGAATTGCATTAAGCCGCCGACTGCAACTGTAGTGGTCTAATTGGAAATGGATGCCTCTCTCCCAGTTTTTAAGGACGCAGCAGGGCAACCGACAGCCCATTAAAGCTTGAGCACATACAGGCTTCTGGAAAACCCCCGGCTCATCGCTGATTCGGGGTTTTTTTATGTTTTTGGCTTTCTCTTTATCTCTTGTTTGCCAGTGGAGAAAGGCTGGGGAGAGCGATTCTGTGGCGATCACAGGCTATTTGTTTTAGAACGGGCCGAGTCAATCCATGAAAAAACTACTCCTTTCGATTTTAGCTGTTTTCCTGCTGGTCGAGGAATGGCTGTGGGATGTGCTGACGGCGTTCAGCCATCGACTGTTTATCTGGCTTCATCTAGCCAGTTTCGAGCGCTGGCTGGCCCAGGCAAGCCCCAGGGTCGCCATGGCGGCTTTTGTGTTGCCTGTCGCGCTGGTGTTGCCGGTCAAATTCGCGGCGTTGCTGTTGTTCGCGCACGGCCAAATCATCCAAGGCATCGCTTTGCTCCTCGCCGCCAAGCTGTTCGCCACCTTGCTCATTTCGCGGATGTTCGCCGTCGTCCGGACACAGCTTCTCAGCTTCGCCTGGTTCGCGGCGCTCTATTCCACCATCACCCGCTGGCTGAGTTGGGCGCATGAGCGCATCCGGGCAACCGCCGTTTATCAGGCGACGCTTCATCTCAAGCAGGCTGTCCGGGCCAAATTGGCTGAATGGCTTAAGCCATAAGTGCAATTCAATACCGATTCGCCACGCCATGCGGCACATGCCCGGTGGCGACATGCCGGCTGGCCGATTCACAATGGCCTTTCTGGTCGTCGAAAAAAATGTCCGCGCCGAAAGCCCGCAGGAATTGGCCTTTTTGCATGCCGCCTAAAAACAACGCTTCATCAATGCGAATGTTCCAAGCCCGCAGCGTGCGCACCACGCGCTCATGGGCCGGCGCGCCGCGTGCCGTGACCAGGGCGGTGCGGATCGGCGCGGCGTCGGCAGCGAATTGGGTCTGGATGTGGTGCAAGGCGGCGAGGAATTCTTTGAACGGCCCGCCGGACAAAGGCTTTCTCGCGGCGGCTTTTTCGTTCTCGGTGAACGCCGCCAAGCCTTGCGCCTGGTAAATCTGCTCGGATTCGTCGGAAAACAGCACGGCGTCGCCGTCGAAGGCGATGCGCAACTGTTCCGAAGCGTTGGCACCTGGGCTGGACGAATAAATGGTCGCCGCCGCATAGCCGGCGTCCAGCGCCATGACCACATCTTCGGCATTGGTGGACAGAAACAAATGGGCGCCGAACGGGGCGATGTACGCAAAAGGCGACTCGCCGCTGGTAAACGCCGCCCGGCAGATGTTAAGCCGGTAATGCTCGATGGAATTGAACACACGCAGCCCGGTGTCCGCGCTGTTGCGCGACAACAGGATCACTTCGACCAAGGGTTTGGGCAGCGCGTCGTTGATCGCCAGAAGCTTGCGCACCAAGGGAAAGGCGACGCCGGGCGGCAAGATTTCCTCTTCGTGCTCGACCTGGTAGCGGCAAAACGCTTCCTTGCCCTCGCTCTCGAAAACGCGGTGCGCGTCGTCCAGGTCGAACAGCGCCCGCGAGGAAATCGCCACCACCAGCCTGGGCTTGGCCGCTGCCGAATGTTCCACTGCCGGCAATTCCTCTGTCATTTGCACGCCCTCCCACGGTTAGGTTTAAAGCTTCGATGAGCGCCGTCAAGCCGAAATCATCGCTTCCAACTCGTCCAATTCCTCGGTCGTGCCCAAGGCCAGCAACTGGTCGCCGGCCCGCAGCAGCGTCTCCGGATCGGGATTGGGCAACACGTTTTTATCGCGCAAGATCACCAAGACGCTGGCGCCGGTCTTGTCCACCACCTCCAGCGAGGCCAGGGTTTGGCCGATCACACTGGCCCCGTGCGGCACTTTGATGCCTTCCAGGTTCAGGCTTTCTTCATCGCGGCGGATGACCGTGTCGAAAAAATCGACGACTTCCGGGCTTAAAATCAAATGCGCCAGGCGGCGGCCGCCGATGGCGTAAGGACTGATCGCCCGGTTCGCACCGGCACGCACCAGCTTCGGGATGCTGGTCTCGTCCACGGCGCGGGAAACGATGTACAAATCGGCCTTCAACACGCGGGCCGACAGCACGATATACAAATTGTTGGCGTCGTCGCCGGTGGTCACGATCAACCCCTTGGCCCGCTCGATACCCGCCTTCAGCAACACCTCGTCATCGCTGGCGTCGCCTAAGACATGCGGATAGGCGTGCTGATGGGCGAAATGCTGGGCTTCGGGGCGGGGGTCGACGATGACGAAATGAATTTTTGAATCATGCAATTCGGCGGCGGCCTGCTTGCCCACCCGGCCCAGGCCGGCGATGACGATGTGATCCTTGAGTTTGTCGATTTCACGCTGCACTTTTTTTTCTCCGAAAGGATCGAGCAGACGGCTGGAAACCAAATAGTCCATCACCACCGTCAAGCTATAAAACAGACTGCCGATGCCGAAGATGGCGATGAACATCGTGAAAATCCGCCCCGCGCTGGTCAGGTGGATGATTTCCCCGTAGCCGATGGTGGTGATCGTCGTCACGGTCATGAACAGCGCGTCCAGCCAAGTCGCCCCCTGCACCTGCCCCAGCCAGACATAGCCGACCGTTCCAATCACCGTCACCATCAACACCAAGCTGATCGGCAACAGCAGGCGGATGCGCAGGGTGCTGGACGGTTCAATCATCATATTGGCTCCTTAGGCTTTAAGGGGTTGGAAGCAGTGCGATACAGGTTGGACAACGCCCATTGCGGAAGAAAACCAAAGTGCCATATTGTTATGATTTCAAGAGACAAAGATACCAGATTTTCCGGTTCAAAAAAGCGGGCAAGGATCATTCCTTGATTTATACAATAGAATTGTTGTACAACATATCCGTTGTGCAATAAAACTGATGGATGAGAGGCTGTGAAGAACATCATCGGAACCGTCGCCGAGGGCGAGGACTTCTTTGGCCGTGACAAAGAACAGCGACAAATTTGGAGCAAGCTGCAAGACAACGCCAACCTTGCCTTGCTCGCCCCGCGCCGGGTTGGCAAGACTTCACTGCTGAAGCAACTGAAAACCACGGCCAGCGAACATGCTTGTCAGGCTGTTTATCTGGATGTCGGCGACGCCGCCGACGAGCGGGCTTTTGTCGAACGCCTGTCGCAAGCCGTGCTGGCGGAGGCGGGTGGCGAGTTGATCCTCAAAAAACTGGAAAGCAGCCCGTTCGGCCAGTTTTTCAAGAACATCAAAAAAGTCGGCGGCTTCGGCCTCTCCTTGGAATTGGAACAGAAGCAGGCGGGCTGGGGCCAACTGGGCCAAAGCTTGATTACAGCCCTCAAACGCGGCGGAAGGCCGCTGGCTGGTGCAAGTCGATGAACTGCCGGTGTTTTTGCTCAAGCTATTGCAGCCGGAAGGCGATCCGGCTCGGCAGCGGGCGCGGGAGTTTCTGTATTGGCTGCGGCGGCTGCGCGGCGATTTTAAAAATATCCAATGGATAGCCGCCGGTTCCATCGGCCTGGACGCCGTGGTCGAGCGCTACCGCCTGACCGACGCCGTCAACGACCTGTTTATTTTCCATCTGCACGCCTACGACGACGCCACCGCTGACCGCTTCCTGGAAGCCTTGGCGAATAGCTACTCGCTGGCCCTGCCGTGCGAAGTCCGCACCCATATCATCGAGCGCGTCGGCTGGCCGATTCCCTACCATCTGCAACTGCTTTATTCCGGCCTGCGCGACCATTGCGACGGCCAGCCAACCGCGACCCGCAAAGACGTGGACGCGGTGATTGCAAACCTGCTGCAACCGACCCATTCCAGCTATTTCGACACCTGGCGGCAACGCCTATTAGACGAGTTGGGCAAGCCGGACAGCGATTATGCGCTGGGCTTGCTCAACGCCGCCTGCCAAGACCCGGACGGCGTCAGCCGCGACACCTTAGCCCTTTGGCTAGGCGGTAAAATCAACGACCCAGAAACCAAGGACGAAAAGCTGCGCTATCTGCTGAATGTGTTAATCGGCGACGGCTATTTGATCGAAGCCGCAGGCCGCTACCGCTTCCGCTCGTTCCTGTTGCGCGAATACTGGCGGCGGCGGGTGGCACCATGAACCAGACCCCCACCCTCCGCCTCGCCCACTTCAACCCCGATTTGCAAAGCAAGGAGGACATGAAGCGCGGCTTCATCGCCCGGCAAAGCCTGCTGAACCGGATGCTCGACGACCTGCGCCGCGAAACCGGCCAATCCGCGCCGCAACACAAACTCATCGTCGGCCAGCGCGGCATGGGCAAAACCAGCTTGCTGCGCCGCTTCCGCTACGCCGTCGAAGACGACGCCGAACTTGGGCGCATCTGGTTGCCGCTGATTTTCCCCGAAGAGCAATACAACATCGCCCGGCTGTCCGATTTCTGGCTCAACTGCCTGGACGCCCTCGGCGACGCGCTGGAAGAAGGCGGCGACGAGGCCGCCGCCGAACGCATCGACGATCTGCGCGACAATCTGCCCAAAGACGAAGCCCAGCGCAGCGCCGCCGCCCTCGCCCTGCTGCTGGGGCAATCGCAAGCTTTAAACAAACGCTTGATTTTGCTGATCGACAACCTCGACATCGTGCTGGAGCGGCTGTCCGCGCAAGACTGGGAAATCCGCCGCATCATCAGCGCCGAGCCGCGCCTATTGCTGATCGGCGCGACCAGCCGCGCCATCCCGACAGCCTACGACTATGGCCGCGCCTTCTACGACTTCTTCCGCGTCCACGAACTAAAAGGCTTAAGCGAACAGGAAACCCGCGACGTGCTGCGCCAATTGTCCGGCCTGCGTGGCCAGCCGCAAGTGGCGAAAATCCTCGACACCGCGCCGGGCCGCATCCGCGCCTTGCATTCTTTAAGCGGCGGCAACCCGCGCACCGTCGTCTTGCTCTACGAAGTGCTGGAAACCGGCTTCGACGGCGACGCCCGCCACGACCTCGAACGCCTGCTCGACCTCTACACCCCGCTCTACAAAGCCCGCTTCGAGGAATTCGCGCCGCAAGCCCAGCAAGTCATCGACGCGCTGGCCATCCACTGGGACCCGATGCTGGCCGGACAACTCGCCGAGGCGATGCGCCTAGGCGTCAACACCGCCTCCGCCCAGCTCACCCGGCTCTACGAACAAGGCATGGTCGAAAAAGTCGCGCTATATGAGGAGAAAAAACAGGGCTTCCAAATCGCCGAGCGGTTTTTCAATATCTGGTATCTGATGCGCGCCAGCCGCCGCGTCCGCCGGCGCTTGGTGTGGTTGGTGCGGTTTATGGAGGCTTGGTTTGAGGAAAGTGAGTTGAATGAGCAGGCGCAGACGCATATAAACCACACACCTAATGACGACGAACGTGAGCGCCATGCTGAATATAGCTTTATGCTGGCCCAAGCCGTGCGGGATTCGTCTTTGCGCACCGCACTCGAATATAACGGCCTCCACGCCTTGGTGGATGATGGTCGCTTGCATAGCCCAATCGACTTCAGCGATCTGCCGCCGGAGTTGCAGGACAAGAAAGAGCGCATAGTATTATTAGTGAAATCGCGCAGGAAAATATTAGATCTAAAACGGGATTGGCAAGGCATAGATCCACAAGAGTTCTGGTGTTTGTTGGGCGGTTCGCCTTTTTTTACTCTAAATGAAAAGCAGCGGATTATTGAGGGCTTAAAAACACTACCACTGGAGAATTTGGCGCAGTTGTGGGCTGATTTGCAGAAGCAGAAGCAGGAGATATTTGATCTCTATCACCAGCATGAAGCAGTGGTGCATAAGCTGTATGACGCCTTGTCGCGTGGTGATATGGCTGACGCCTACGACTGGGAAGGTGCCAGCGCGATTATCGCCGTAGATCAGCGTTATCTTTTATTGCCTTATATTGCCGTCAATGCTTGCCTGTTTCACAGTGAGCCAAAATTCATGTTGACTCCAGAAGACCTAGGCAAAGCGGAAGCTTGTTTGCAGGCAATGTGTAGAGATGAATTGCTGTCCGCGTTTGGGTGGTGTGGCTTGGGCAATCTGTTTCGCATCCATTTACAGCGTTATGCAGAGGCGGAGCAAGCTTACCAGCAGGCGATAGCACTAGATTCTCGGTTTGCTTGGCCTTGGCATAACCTGGGTCTACTGTTGAAAAACCATTTGTGGCGTTACGAGGAGGCAGAGCAGGCTTGCCGACAAGCGATAGCACTTGATCCCCAATTCGCTTGGCCCTGGAATAGCTTGGGCGGCCTGTTAAAAGACCATCTGAAACGATACGAAGAGGCAGAGCAGGCTTACCGGCAAGCAATAGCTCTAGATCCGCAATATGCCTATCCTTGGAATAACTTGGGTAATCTACTCAAAGACCATCTAAAACGATACGCGGAGGCGGAGCAAGCTTACCGGCAGGCGATAGCACTAGATCCACAATATGCCCACCCTTGGAGTGGCTTGGGTTTACTGCTGAAAAACCACCTTAAGCGCTATGAGGAGGCCGAACAAGCTTACAGGCAAGCGATAGCGCTCGAACCGCAAGATGCCTGCCCTTGGAATGGCCTGGGTGTTTTGCTAAAAGTTCATCTCAAGCGTTACGAAGAGGCAGAACAAGCTTATTGGCAAGCTCTAACTATTGATAGAGAGTATTATCGGGCTAAAGATAATTTGTTGCGGTTAGGCCAACACTGGCTCACAGAAAACCAACTCCCCCAAGCCGAATCCCTCTCCCGCCGCCTAACCGAAACCTTCCCCGAAGACGCCCCCGGCTGGTTGTTGCTGGCCGAGGTCGAGGCCAAACAAAACAACACGGAGCAAGCCTTGTCCGACCTGAACCGCTGGTTAAGCCTGAAGGCGGCGCAAGACGAGGCGGCGGAGGGTTGGCAGGGTGTGGGTGGGGCGCTGGGCCTGTTCCGCGAGTTGCTGCAAGCCGGCCACGCCGCCGCCTTGCTGGAACAATTGAAGCAAACCGGCCTGGACGAGCGCTGGCGTCCCTTGTACGAGGCGCTCAAAGCCGCGCAGGCCGGGACGGCGAAGTATCTGACCCGCGTCGCCCCTGAAGTCCGCCGCCCGGCCTTGGACATCCTCAAAACCCTCGCCCCCGATTTGGCGGAGGACACCGGGAAGTCAATGGAAGCCTAGGGACTGGCGGATGCGCCAAAACATTCGGATTCCGCTTCGCGCCATCCAGATTACTGGCTACAACATCAACCGCCGAAAATGCGGATCGGGCTCGGCATGCGTCCAAATCGACTCGAAGCTGTCCGACAAGTGGGCGGCGCGCTGGGGGTTGCGGAAGTTGGCGATGCCTTCATAGCGGTCGGACAGCTTGCGGTGGATTACCCCCATGCGGTCGGCGATCAACATCGCTTCGTTGAATTCCACATGATCCGGCCCGGGGCGGCGGATTTCCATGTAGCTGCTGACCCGCAAGGCCAGGTTGACCAGGCGGTGGTCGCCTCGGGCGAGCAAAGCCTCGGGGTTTAGCAGCAGGATCCTGACGCGGGCGCGGCCTCGCCCCGACACCACCAGTCTTTGCGCGGCCTCCAGGAATTCCTTGGTCTCGTACACGGCAGGCTCCAGCGAACGGCTGACGATGTCCAGATGCCGCCGCACCCGGCCCGCCATTTGCGCGGTGAGATTGGCGACTTCGAGTCGGGAGGAGAATGGAATGTCTTCGGTGCCGAAGTCGGAACGTTCAGTGTCGCTTGCCATCATGCCCCTCGCTTAGGCCGATAAAGCGGCGAAGAATAGCGGAGGCAGCGGGGGTGTGGCAAGGACGGCGGGAAGGCGCTGAAAAAGGCGGCCCGGAGGCCGCCTAAAACGGTTACCAGGAGCGAATCTCGCCGGTGTCGAGGTGGACGAAGTCGGACGAGGGGTAATAACCCACGCCGCCCTGTTGCAAGGCCAGGGCCACTTGCTGGATGGTGCGGATGCCGACCTCTTCGGAGCGCAGGTCGATGGCCTTGCCTTGGATGTGCTGGCTGTGCTCGGCGACGCCGTGACTGGCCTTGCGCAGCATCTGGTTGGTCTCGGGCGTGCGGTAGCCGGAGATGATGTTGTACTCGCCGCGCCCGCCGGTCAGCACCGTGACCGCGTATAGCAGATCCAGCAAGGCCGGATCCATGATGCGGGCTTCGTCGGTGCGGTGGTCGCGCAGGAAATGGCTGAAATCGGCCAGCAGGCCGGTGTCGTAGTTTTGCTGCGGCGCACAGACAAAACCCCATTCCTCTTTGGTGTTGGTGTTGAACAAGGCGATTTTGCGCTGTTTGCCCAAGGTGTTGGCAAACACCTCCGCCGACGGCAGCAACAAAGAGCCGGCCGCCGCGACTCCCACCCGTGCTAGAAAAGCTCGACGGCTGATGCCGCCTGCGGCTTGATGGCCCTGACGGCCTTTGGAACGATCAAATATCATGCAATAAAACCTCGCTGGTGAGTGGCTGCGTGAAAAACCACAGCTTGGGGGCTCCAGGACACCCCCCTTGTGATATGGCTTCAACTTTACTGACTATGCCCCCTCTAAATCAACCCCTAATTATTGCATATTGATATGCATTTTACAGGCCAAAATAGAACGGATTCAGCCCAAAGCCTATGAACACTAGGCATGGGCTGATCTAAAATAAGCCATATTTTCCTTTTTTGAAACAATTCATTTCTTACTTGAGTAGCTTTACTTCATCAAAATCGAGCGCGTGCGGGTGGTTTTGGCTGGCGACAGCCCCTTCGCGGAGCAATTGGCAGGTCTTCAAGCCGGCCTCGCGGGCGGCGTCCAGCTCGCCGGCGATGTCGGAGAGGAATAGGATTTCATTCGGCGGAAATTCGATTTGCCCGGCAATATTGCGATAGGAGCCGACCTCCTGCTTGGCTCCCACACGGGTGTCGAAGAAGCCGGAGAACAACGGCGTGAGGTCGCCGTATTCGGTGTGGCCGAACAGCAACTTTTGCGCGTGGACAGAGCCTGAGGAGTAGACGTACAGCGACAGCCCGCGCTCCTTCCATTCGTGCAGCTTGCGCGGGACTTCGGAGTAGACGTGGCCGTGGAAGTCGCCGTTGCGATAGCCCGCCTCCCAAATCAAGCCTTGCAGGGATTTCAGCGGCGTCAGCTTGCGGTCTTCGTCGATCCAGCGGATCAGCGTCTCGACGGCCGCCTCGTCGCTCAAGGCTTGGCCTTCTACCGCGCCCACGTCCGCCAGCAAGCCGCGCACTTCGGCGTCTTCGCCGCGCAAGCGGACGAAGTCGGCGATTTGCTCTCTGGCGTAAGGGAACAGCACGTCTTTGACGAAGGAAATGGACGAGGTGGTTCCCTCGATGTCCACCAGAATCGCCCGGATCATGCGTACGCCTCGATGAATTGCTCGATGTTGGGAAATTTGCCCGCAATGTCGCTGCCGGTAAAGTCGGCGACCCAGCCTTCCGGCGTGGTGAACAGGCGGATGCATTTCAACTCAGGGTTTGCGCCCATGTCGAACCAGTGCTTTACGCTGGCCGGCACGGAGATCAAGTCCCCTCTTTCGCACAACACGGCATAGACGTTCTCGTCCGGATGCAAATAGAACAGCCCCCGGCCTTGCACAAAAAAGCGCACTTCAAAATCGCTGTGCGTGTGCTCGTTTAGAAATTTGGCGCGTAACGCCTCTTTTTGCGGATGCTCGGGGCCGACGCTAATCACGTCCGCCGACTGGAAGCCGTACAGCGCCTTAAGCCGCGCCACCGGCTCGGCATAAGCCGCCAGCACCGCGTCCGGGTCGGCGTCGGCGGGAAGCTCGCGATCCGCCGCCCAGCGCTCGAAATTCACGCCCAGGCTGTCGAGGGAACTGGCGATGGCGTCGAAATCGCGGGCCGCTTCGGCGGCGCGTGAGCCGTTGTCGGAATAGAGGGTCAGTATGCTCATCGGGGTCAACTCCGGATTATAAAGATGTGCGGCCATTGTAAGCCATTCGGCTTGGGCCTGGGCAATGCGGCCAGGCTTCCGTTTTAGCGGGCTTTGACGCCATGCAGGCGCATTTCAATGTCGAACAGATACTCCAAAGCCTCGACATGCCGCAAGGCGTCCGCCACCGAAGAGCCCCAGGTGTAGAACCCGTGGCCGGCGATGATATAGCCATAAATGTCGCCATGCATTTCGATGTACTCGTCCACTTTCAAGGACAGGCGGGGAATGTTTTGGTCGTTGGAGAAGATGGGCACGACGATGCGGGTTTCATGGGTGTCAACGCCTTCCAAGGCCTTCAACAGCTCGTAATCTTCCAGCACCAACTCGTGGGCGAACAGCCTGGACGCCAGCATGGCATTCGGCGAGTGCGGATGCAGCACCGCGCCTGCCCAAGGGTAGCGGCGGTAAAGGGCGGTGTGCAACAAAGTCTCGGCGGACGGCTTCTTGCCATCCAGAGATCGGCCTTCCTCATCCACCCGCATGATGTCCGCAGGCGTCAGCGCGCCCTTGTGCTTGCCCGACACGGTGATGGCGATGCTGCCGTCGGACAGCAAGGCGGAAAAATTGCCACTGGTGGCCGGCACCCAGCCCTTGGCATGGATGAAGCGGCCGGCCTCGATCAGCTCGGCGGCGCGTGAGGCATACTCTTGGTTGATGCTCATAACGGCATTCCTTGTGTTAGATTGAAAGAGCGACAGGGGCATTGTAGCTTGGAAATTACAGTTGAGTGGATTTGCGAAAATGCCTGGACTTACTGATAAATGCCCAGGGGATCGTCCGGGCTGACCCCTTCCATGAATGGCTTGGCGCGGTCTTGATTGGTGATTTGATACACCTTGCCCACCCAATTGTTGAGAATCGCCTCCGCCGTGTCATGCCAAGTATTGTCGAGCATTGGCGCGATCAAGTCTTCGGGAAAGGGCGGGATAGGCGTCCGGCTGTTTTTAGCGGCGCACAACGCTTCGGCATATTCGTCGAGAATCGCCTGGGCCAGCGGCGACAAATAATTTTCCGGAAACGGCGGATAATCGTCCCTGTCCCCGGCGGCGAAGCGCATCACTTCGCGCTTGTATTCCTTCAGCAGGCTGATGGTGTCGTATTCCGGGTGCCCCTGGAAAAACACCAGCCGGAAGCCGTCCCGACTCACCGCCAGATGAACTCCGGCTTCCTCGCCCTCCACCAGCACACGCAAGCCGACCGCCTCGAACTGGTCGCGGCCAATTTCGTTAAAACGCGAATGCGGCACGTCGAAGCGCGTGTTGACCCCCGCCACCAAGGGATGCTGCCGTTCGGTCAGCCGGTGCGCGAACACCCCCCAGCGCTTGGCCGGCTGTAATCTGCGCGTCTGGCCGTAGCGAAATTGCAGCACGGCATGGGTGGTCAGACACGAAAATAGCGTCGAGGTGACGTTCTCGTACGCCCACTCGACCACTTCCACCAAAGGGCTCCAAAACGCCTCCTTAGCCAGATCCGGCTGGGTTACGTTGGCCCCGGTGACGATGAGGGCGTCCAGCCCGGCGGCCTTGATCTGCTCGAAGGTCTCGTAATGCGCCTGCACATGGGCCAGCCCTTGCGGGCTGCGCGCAAGCTCCGGCAGCGTGAACAAATGAACGTAAAACTGTGCGATCTGGTTGCTGTCGTTGATGAGCCGTAAAAATTGGCGCTCGGTGGCGCTCAGGGCGGCGTCCGGCATCAGATTGAGCAGGCCGATATGAAGTTCGCGGATGTCCTGGTGGATGGCGAGATCGGCGGGGATGATGGTTTCGCCTTCCCGCTTCAAATCGTCGAAGGCGGGAAGGTTGGAATGGGCGACTAGGGGCATGGCGGCGGTTGTCTGTCAAAGGTTGCGCAAAGGATTGGAGCTGAAAGGCTTAGAACTCATATTCCACTGCTAAAGCCAATATTATTCTCATTTACAGGCGCATAGCAATCTCAAACAGAGCGCCAATAAAAACTTGACAAAAGCCTAAAATTCAGTTATGTTCTTTGCTAATACAGGAACAGTATATCCGCAAAGCATATTATTCATGCTTTTAGGAATATTATGAAAATTATTCCTGTGGCAGAAAACCTTGTGTAAGCGGCGCTTCGCTGTATTTACGTTCGTGATTGAACCCGCACCTTGCTCGTTCCCTGCAAGAAATTTTTCCTCCGCACGCCGCCAGACCAGAGGTTTCTAAGTTTCATCATTCCTACATTGAATCGATGAGGAGATTAGCCATGAAACGCTCTAATTTTTTACTGAGTTTAGGCATAGGGATTACGCTATTGGCGACGCCTTATGAAACTGTATTGGCGGCAGCGGCCGCCCCAGGCGCGGCTTATCAAAAAGGCATTGAAGGGCATCAGAAAGCCTTGGCTGCGCAGAATGCGGATGGGGCATCGACTAACTTCGCCATAGGCAGTTGCTATGACTATTATCCGCTGGCCGTGGATAATGTCCAAGGACTGAAAGCCACGCTGGAAGTGTCGAACCTCGACGATACCAGCGCCACATTCGATATCTGCGCAGTGCCTGCCGGCACGACGGAGTACAGCTGCCGCAACAATGTCGCATTCAATCCGCGTGACGCCCGGTTTTTCGATATGCCTTCGATCTCCGGCGCGTTCAAAAACACAGTGGGACAATTGTATGTTTTCACCCATAGCCTCAATGGGGCCGCGGGCAGCCAATTGATCCTGTTCGCACAAGACGGCTCGGTGGCAGCCATTGTCAATCCTACGGAATTTTGTCCGTAAGGCTAAATACCAGTGGGGATGCCAGGCCGCATCCCCACCGCTTTCTGCCGGGCCAAGCCGCGCCAAAATCAAGCTCCCCGGGCTATCGCCAATTCCAACATCCGGTTAAAACCCGCCTCGTCGGCGACCGCCGCCAATTCTTCAGAAGTGACGGTGTAGCCATATTGACCGGCAATCCGCTCGTAACGCGGAATGCGCGCGTAGAACAGCCGGGGAAACAGCCAGCGGGCAAAGTCATCCGGTTCGATCATGGCGACATACGGCAGCCCGCGCTCGGCAAGATAGGCAGCCAGTTGCGCATCGAGAAACTCTTCGCGGTAATATAAAGGTTTGGGATCGCTTTCCACCCGGCTGATCAAAGCCTTCTCGTCCTGTTCCGTCGCCCTCACATAGAGTATCAAAGTGTGCTCGGCCAGCTCTTCCAACAAGCCGGCGTCGTCCAGCTCGCACAGACTTCCTCCCGCGTCATTGACAAATTTGCTATAGCCGTAAATCTGCCTGGCTTTGGCAATAAATTTCGGCACATCGCGCATTGCCGCAATCTCCGCGTCGCGGTGTAAAAGCTGGCGGCGCTTGAATTCCCTCAGGCTCAAGCCACCTTTCTCCGGATTGCCCAGCTTACCGAGAAACGTTGAAACCGTACCGAGATTATCAACAGTGATATTGTTGTTGATATGAATCGAATCGGAGCGCAGCAAATCCCGTATCAGTGGAATTCGCATGAGTTCTAATTTTAAATTGTCCAGTATCGGCTCGCCCAGATAGCGGGTGCCGATGCGGTAATCCCCCGAGTAATGAAACCAGCCTTCCTTGCGCAAAATATTTGTCAGCCGGGTCTTGCCGAGGCCGGACATGCCGAGCAGGGTGACGCTTTTATGATGCCAAGCCTTGAACTGGTCGACCGTGAGCCTCATCTAAGCCACCCTTCGCGCCGATGCCGCGCCTGCGGCGTAGGCGCTGATTTTTTCCTGGAACGGCGCTGCTTGGCGCTGCTTGTCATGATGGGCTCCTGAAAAATATTGTTTCGACTTGCGTTCCGCCGGGGCTAAGAGGCGGGGCTTCAAGCGTTCTTCCCCGCAAGGGCTGGAAATTTAACAAATCGCTCCGGCAGATGAAAGCGCTCATGTTAGCGCCTGGCCCGCGCCCGCCGTTTTTAAGCCTGCCAGGCGCTCCCGCGCGGCGGCGGCTGGCCGCGTCGTTTTTCTTGCCGTTAGCCAATCCACTCCCCTTCTGCTATGTTGGATCTAAAGCCCTCCGCGTTGCGCGGAGGCCAATGGTTCAAGTAGCCAGGAGACCAACATGAGTAACGAAGATCAAAATTCTGCCCAAACCGTGCGCTTGTCAGTGCTGGGCATGCGTTGCGCGGGCTGCGTTAGCGCGGTGGAGGGCGCGTTGCGTGCTGTGCCGGGAGTGGCGGGCGCGGATGTCAATTTCGCCGACCACACCGCGCTGGTGCTGGGCGATGCCGATATTGAAGCCTTGAAGCGGGCTGTGCGGGAAGCAGGCTTTGACGCGGCGGTGATGGAGGGGCTGGACGACCTCGGCGGCCAGGAGGAGCAAGAAGAAGCCCGTTACCAGGCCTTGCTTAACAAAGCCAAAGCGGCGGCGGTTCTCGGCGTGGCCCTGATGCTGGGCGCGCATTTGGACTGGTTTCCCACATTGGGCACCGGCGCGGGCACCCGCTTCTGGTTTGTCGTCTCGCTGTTGACTTTGGCGGTGATGGCCTACTCGGGCGGGCAGTTTTACAGCGGCGCGGTGAAATCTTTCAAACTGCGCCAAGCCAATATGGACACGCTGATCGCCTTGGGGACTGGCGCGGGCTGGTTGTTCTCCACGCTCGCCATCGACTTTTCCTATATTCTGCCGGCCGGTTCCAAGCATGCGTATTTTGAGGCGGCGGCGATCATTTTGGCTTTCATCAACCTAGGCTCGGCCTTGGAAATGAAGGCACGCGGCAAGACTTCCCAGGCCATCCGCCAGTTGATCGGCTTGCAACCGCGCACAGCCAGGGTTGTGCGCGAAGGCGTCGAGCTCGATGTGCCCATCGCCGACATCGGCCTGGGCGAAACCTTGCGCGTACGCCCCGGCGAGAAAATCGCCGTGGACGGGCGGGTGTTGGAAGGCCATTCCAGCGTGGACGAGTCCATGCTCACCGGCGAATCCATCCCGGTGGAAAAAAGTGCGGGCGAGAATGTCATCGCCGGCACCCTCAACGGCAGCGGCAGCTTCCTGTTTCAGGCCACGGCGATAGGCCGCGACACCTTGTTGGCGCAAATCATCGGCAGCGTCCGCCAGGCCCAGGCCAGCAAGCCGGCCATTGCCCGGCTGGTGGACAAGGTGGCGGCGGTGTTCGTGCCGGTGGTGGTGGGCATTTCTGTCTTCACCTTCCTGGTTTGGCTGATTTTTGGCCCCAGCCCGTCGCTGGGTTATGCCTTCGTCACGGCGATGACGGTGCTGGTTATCGCTTGCCCTTGCGCCTTGGGGCTGGCCACGCCGATTTCCATCATGGTGTCGGTGGGCCGGGCGGCGCAGAAAGGCATTTTGATCCGCAACGGCGACGCCTTGCAGTCGGCGGGCAAATTGACTTGCGTGGTGCTGGACAAGACAGGAACAGTCACGGAAGGAAAGCCCAGTGTGGCGACAGTGGAAGCCATCAATGGTTGGGACGGGGACACGGTGTTGAGCATTGCCGCCAGCCTGGAGGCCGGCTCCGAGCATCCCCTGGCCGCGGCGATCCTGGCGGAAACGCACCAGCGCGGCCTGGAACTCGCGCCAACGCAAGCGTTCCGGGCGGTGCCGGGGCGCGGCGTGCAAGCGACTATCGAGGGGCACGCCGTGCTGCTGGGCAATCAAGCCTTTTTGGACGAAAGCGGCGTCGATTCGGCGGCCTTGGCCGCGCGGGTCAGCGAACTGGCCCGCCACGGCCAGACGCCCATTTTATTGGCTGCCGATGGCAAGGCTGTCGGGCTGATCGCCGTCGCCGACCCGATCAAGGCGGATTCCGCCGCAGCCATCGCCAGCCTCAAGGCGCTGGGCGTGCGGGTGTTGATGGTGACCGGCGACCATGCGGTCACGGCGAAAGCCATCGCCGCCCAAGCAGGCATCGACGAAATCCGCGCCCAGGTGCTGCCGCAGGACAAGGCGGCGGTCGTCAGGGAATTGCAAGCCGAAGGCTGGGTGGTGGGCATGGTCGGCGACGGCATCAACGACGCGCCGGCCCTGGCCCAGGCTGACGTGGGCTTCGCCATCGGCACGGGCACCGATATCGCCATCGAAAGCGGCGATGTGGTGATTATGCGCGGCTCGCTGGCGAAGGTCATCGACGCCATCAAGCTGTCGCGGGCGACCGTGCGCAACATCAAACAAAACTTGTTCGGCGCGTTCATCTACAACACCTTGAGCATTCCCATCGCGGCCGGCTTGCTCTACCCGGCTTTTGGCTTGCTGCTCAATCCGATGATTGCCGGCGCCGCCATGGCCCTGTCCTCGGTCACTGTCGTCAGCAACGCCAACCGGCTGCGCTCGCAGTAAAGAAGGTTATAATCCACCGCTATTTTTTACTCGCAAGCAAGCCTATGCCGTTTCCGCACACTCTCGCTTTCCCCGCCTGCCCAGGCCCGGCGTTCCTACCGGCGCGGGTGGAGGGCGCGCATGGCTGAACATATCCTGTTTCTGACCGGCAAGCTGGCGGAAAAGCCGTTGCGGCAGGTGCTGGCGGACATGGCGCCTGAGTTTGACTACACCGTGCATCCGCTGGGCCTGTCGGTGGCGGCGCTGATGACGGCGGACATGATCAGGCGGCGGCTGAAAGACTTTTTGGGCGCGGATCGGGTGCTGGTGCCGGGGCGCTGCCGGGGCGATTTGGAACAGTTGTCAGCGGATCTAGGCATCCGCATCGAGCGCGGCCCGGAAGAATTGCGCGACTTGCCGGAGTTCTTCGGCAAGCAATCCAAAAAGCCGAATTTGGACGTCTACGAACTGCGCATCTTCGCCGAAATCACCGACGCCCCGCGCTTGACGCTGGACGCCATCTTGCGCCAGGCCGGCGACTACCGGCGCGACGGCGCGGACGTGATTGACCTGGGCTGCCTGCCGGCCACGCCGTTCGCGCACATGGAGGCCGCCATCGCCGCGTTGAAGGCGGAAGGCTTCCGGGTCAGCGTGGACTCTTTGGAAAGCGAGGATCTACTGCGCGCCGGCCGGGCCGGGGCAGATTTCCTGTTGAGCCTGCACGAGGAGACCTTGTGGATTGCCGACGAGGTGGCGGCGACGCCGATTCTGATTCCGGCCCGGCACGGCGATGTGGATTCATTAGACCGCGCCATCGCCGGGATGCAGGCGAAAGGCCGCGCCTTCATCGTCGATCCCATCCTCGACCCCATCCATTTTGGCTTTGCCGACTCGCTGGTGCGTTATCACGAAATCCGGCGCAGGCATCCCGATGTGGAGATGATGATGGGCGTGGGCAACTTGACCGAACTGACCCATGCCGACACGGTGGGCATCAACGCCATGTTGTTGGGCCTGTGTTCGGAGTTGGAGATCCGAGCCATTCTCGCCACCCAGGTCAGCAAGCATGCCCGCACGGCGATCCGCGAGGCGGATCGGGCGCGGCGGATCATGTGCGCGGCGCGGGCGATGAACAGCCTGCCCAAGCACATCGACGACGGGCTGCTGGCTTTGCACGGGCGCAAGCCTTTCCCTTATACCCTGCAAGAGCTGCAAGCGCTCGCAGAGGCGATACGCGACCCTAGCTACCGCATCCAAATCAGCGCGGAGGGCTTGCACATCTTCAACCGCGACGGCTTCCACAGCGCCACCGACCCGTTCGAGTTATACCCCAAGCTCGGTGTGGAACACGACGGCGGCCATGCGTTTTATCTGGGGGTGGAACTGGGCCGCGCGCAAATCGCCTGGCAACTGGGCAAGCGCTACGTTCAAGATGAAGTCTTGGACTGGGCCTGCGCTTATCTAGCGCCCTCCTCTAGCACTGCCGACCCCCATGCTTACAAGCCCGCCGGCTCGACCCTGCCCAACAAAAACTCCGCATGATCCTGGAAACCATCGTCACCAGCCTATCGCCTGCAGGCGCCACCCACCTCGCGCCCATGGGCGTGCATGTCGTGCCGGAAGGCATGCTCGTCATGCCGTTCCGCCCGTCCACCACGTTGGACAATATTCTCAGCAGCGGCGTCGCCGTGCTCAATCACACCGACGATGTGCGGGTGTTTGCCGGCTGCCTGACCGGCCGGCGCGACTGGCCTTTGACCGCGGCCGACAAGCTGCCGGTGAAAAGGCTGGCCGATTCGCTGGCGCACATGGAATTGGAGCTGATGCGCGTGGAGGAGGACGAATTGCGTCCCAAACTGTACTGCCGCGTCATCCACGAAGCCAGCCACGCGCCGTTTAAAGGCTTCAACCGTGCCCAATATGCGGTGCTGGAAGCGGCGATTTTAGCCAGCCGCTTGCGCCTGTTGCCTTGGGGCAAAGTGCAAGCGGAGTTGGATTATCTGCGCATCGGCTTGGAGAAATGCGCCGGCCAGCGCGAACAGGAAGCCTGGGCCTGGCTGATGGAAAAAATCGACGCCTTCCGCCATGGGCAAGCCGATATCCAGGGGGCGGCATGACCGGCATGCTCGCCAGCGTCGAAAACCTGGCCGAAGCCCTGAGTGTGCTGGCCGCCGGGGCCGACATCATCGATTTGAAGGCGCCCGCTTTAGGTGCCTTGGGTGCCTTGCCGGTGGAACGGGTGCGGGGGATTGTCGCCGCGCTGGCCGGGCGGCGGCCGGTCAGCGCCACCGTCGGCGATTTGCCCATGGAACCGGGCACGGTGCGGCAAGCCGTGGAAGCCATGGCCGCCACCGGCGTGGATTACGTCAAGATAGGCTTTTTCCCCGGCGGCGACTGGGCCGCGACGATGGCCGCCCTCGCCCCCGTCGCGGCCCAAGGCGTCCGCCTGGTGGCCGTGCTGTTCGGCGACCAAAGCCTCAAGCTCTCCTATGTCGAAGCCTTGTCCCAAGCGGGCTTTCGCGGTGTCATGCTCGACACCTTGGACAAGCGCGGCGGCGCTTTGACCCAGGTTTGCACTTTGGAAAACCTGCGCGACTTCGTCGCCGAGGCCAAGGCGTTTGGCCTGCTGTGCGGGCTGGCCGGCTCGCTACGCGAGGCCGACGTGCCTTTGCTGCTAAATCTACGCCCGGATTACCTGGGCTTTCGCGGCGCTTTGTGCCGACAGCACGAACGCACCGCCGCCCTCGACCTCGACGCGGCGCAAACCATCCGGGCCTGCATTCCGTCGCGATAGCCCCAATTGTTGTTTTCATGCCGGATTTTTGTTGCGCAAAGCGGACAAAAACATGCGAGGGCCAAGCCATTTATGATATATTGCGGTCTAAATTTTTATCACGGGGCCAGCAATGTATTTTCAAGCCATCATCGCGATTTTGTTGCTTTGCCTGGCGCAGTTCACCGTCGCGGAAGAGGCGTCCGCCGCCCGGCAAACCGTGGACAAACTGAACGCGACGCTGATCGATGTCATGAAAAACGCCAAGCAGCTCGGCTACAAAGGCCGCTCCGCGAAGCTTGACCCGATCATCCGCGAAACCCACGAATTTGACGCCATCGCCCAAATCGCCCTGGGCAGCCATTGGAAGGATCTCAACGAGGAGCAGAAAAAAAGCTTCGTGGACAAGCTGACCGAACTCAGTGTCGCCACTTACGCGGCCCAGTTCAACGGCTACGGCGGCGAGGAATTCAAATACGAGTCCGAGCAGGCGATGAAAGCCAACCGCGTCACCCTGCGCTACCAATTGGTCGTCCCCAAGGAAAAGCCGGTCAAATTTGAATATGTGCTGGGCCAGTCCAGCGGGCAGTGGGCCATCATCAACATCGTCGTCGACGGCATCAGCGACCTGGCTTTGAAGAAAGCGCAATATACCAGCGTCATCGAGCGCGAAGGCTTCGACAGCCTGCTCAACAAGCTCGGCCAGAAAATCATCGACTACGCCAACAGCAACAGCGGGCCTAACAGTTAGGCCTCGGCACGGTGGACGCTTATCACCGATCACCTTTAAAAATGGCTGGGCTTTTGGGTTTTGGGCGCTTCGGCCTGCCTCCTAACCGTGCAGCCCAGGCCCTTCCGGCGTAAAATAAGGGAATTTATCCAACGACAGATAAGGACAGGCCCATGGCCAATTACACGACACCCTCCCTACGCACTATCGCCCTGGTCGGCCACGGCGCGGCCGGCAAGACTAGCCTGGCCGAAGCGTTGCTCGCCGCCGCCGGTGCCATCAAGAACAAAGGACTGGTCGAGAAAGGCAACACCGTCTGCGACTTCGACCCGCAGGAAAAAACCGCCGGCCATTCGCTGTACAGCGCCCTGACCCATTTCGACTACGAAGACGCCCGCGTCCATTTGCTGGACACGCCGGGCTATCCCGATTTCGCCGGCCAAGCCATCGCCGCGCTGGCCGCGGTCGACACCGTCTTGATTGTGGTCAACGCGCAAACCGGCGTCGAATTGATGACCGAGCGCATGATCCGCTGGGCTAAAGACCGCAAGCTCTGCGTCTTGATCGTCGTCAACAAGATCGACGCCGACAACCTCGACCTGCCTGGCCTGGTGGAGGATCTGCGCGCCCGCTTCGGCGGCATTGTGCTGGATCTCCCGGCCCATGGCGGCAAGGATGTCGTGGAGGTGCTGGAGCACGACAGCGGCGACGCCGACTTTGGCTCGGTCGCCCAAGCCCATGCCGAACTGATCGAGCGGCTGGTCGAACAAGACCTGGGGCTGCTGGAGAAATACCTCGAACAAGGCGAAGAACCGCAGCCCGCCGAAATCCACTCGCCGTTTGAAAGTGCCTTGCGCGCCGGGCTGGCCCCGATCCTGTTCACCTCCGCGAAAAGCGGGGCAGGCATTGCCGAATTGCTGCATGTGATCGCCAATCTCGCGCCCAACCCGGCGGAAGGCAACCTGCCGCCGTTTTACAAAGGCGAGCCCGGCGGGCCGACGGAGGCCTTCCACGCCGAGCCGAATCCCGATTTGCACGTATTGGCCCATGTCTTCAAAGTCGTCTCCGACCCCTACATGGGCAAGGTCGGCATCTTCCGCGTCCACCAAGGCACGGTGCGCAAAGACGCCCAGCTTTTCGTCGGCGACGGCAAGCGCCCGTTCAAAGCCGCGCACCTGTACACGCTGCAAGGCAAGGAGTTCGAGGAAGTGGACGCGCTGCTGCCCGGCGACCTCGGCGCGGTGGCGAAAGTCGATGAAATCGAATTCGACAGCGTGCTGCACGATTCCCACGACGAAGACCACATCCACCTGAAGCCGCTGAACTTCCCCCACCCCATGGCCGGGCTGGCGGTGGAAACCAAGCGCAAAGGCGACGAGCAGCGCCTGTTCGACATTCTCGACAAACTGGCGCTGGAAGATCCGACCTTCCTCGTCGAACGCCGCCCCGCCACCAACGAGACCGTCATCCGGGGCTTAGGCGACGCCCACTTGAAAGCCAAGCTGGAAAAAATGGCCGGCCAGTACAAGCTGGAAGTGGACACCCAGCCACCGCTGATCCCCTACCGCGAAACCATCACCGACAACGCGGAAGGCCATTACCGGCACAAAAAACAGACCGGCGGGGCCGGCCAGTTCGGCGAAGTCTACCTGCGCATCGAGCCCTTGGCACGCGGCGCGGGCTTTGAATTTGTCGATGCGGTCAAAGGCGGCACCATCCCCGGCGTGTTCCTGCCGGCGGTGGAAAAAGGCGTGCGCCAGGCGCTGGAAGGCGGCGTGGTCGCCGGCTTCCCGGTCGAAGACGTGCGCGTCATCGTCTACGACGGCAAGACCCACCCGGTGGACAGCAAGGAAATCGCCTTCGTCACCGCCGGCCGCAAAGCCGTCGTCGAAGCGATCCGCGCCGCCAAGCCGATGGTGCTGGAGCCGATTGTCGACATTGAAATCATCGCGCCGGAGCCTGCGATGGGCGACATCACCGGCGACCTGTCCGCCAAGCGCGGCCATATCACCGGCACGGACGCGCGCGGCCACGGCAGGCTGCTCATCAGCGGCAAAGTTCCCTTGGCCGAATTGGCCGACTACCAGTCCCGCCTAAATTCGCTGACCAGCGGGCGCGGCCATTACTCCATCGAACTCAGCCACTACGCCGCCTTGCCCCCGCAACTTCAGCAGCAGTTGACCGGCGGCTTCAAGCTTAAAGAAGAAGACGAATAGCAAGCGGCTTAAGGCCCACGCTCTGCAACGCCTCTACCCCTCACAGACCCAAGGGTGGGTTAGGCGCGCCACACAAAACGATGAAAAACCCCGTACCTACCCGCGCACCGTCACCCGCCGTTTCCCAGTATGGCGGGTGATGGCGCGTGCAAGTCCGGAGAAATTTCAAGCTTTGCCGCAACGCGCCTAACCTGCCCTACAGCCCTAACAACCCGTATGCCTTGGTAAAAGCGTAAAATGCAAACCTTAACAATCAGGCTTTAAGGTTTTACGATGGCTTGGATGTATTTATTGCTGGCCGGTTGTTTTGAGATGGGCTGGCCGGTGGGTTTGAAGCTGGCGCAGGATTCGGGGCAAAAGGTTTTAGGGCTGTCGCTGGCCTTGTTTTGCTTGACATGCAGCGGGGTTTTGCTGTGGCTGGCGCAAAAGGAGATCGCGATGGGCACGGCGTATGCTGTGTGGACGGGCATCGGCGCGGCGGGGACGTTTTTGATCGGCGTGTGGTTTTTCGGCGATCCGGCCAGCTTGCCGCGTTATGCCGGGGTGCTGCTGATTATCGCCGGCGTCGTGGTGTTGCGGGTGGCCCCTTGACGCGGCGCATCGAGGGTTTTCCGCCCATTGCAGACGCCGACGCGACGGTGTTGATTCTGGGCAGTATGCCGGGCGAGGAGTCTTTGCGGGCCGGGCAGTATTACGCGCATCCGCGCAATGCCTTCTGGCCGATCATGGAGGATTTGTTCGGGGCCGGGCCGGGCTTGGACTATGCGGGGCGGACGGCGGTTTTACGTGCCAGCGGCGTGGCGTTGTGGGATGTGCTGGCTTCTTGCGTGCGGACGGGCAGCTTGGATTCGGCCATTGCCGGGCAGTCGATGGCGGTGAATGATTTCCCGGCGTTTTTCCAAGCCCACTCGGGTATCACGCGGGTATTTTTCAATGGGGCGCTGGCGGAAAAGTGTTTTTTGAAGTCGGTGCGCCCTGTGCTGGAGCCCTGCTCCTTGCGCTTCCAGCGTTTGCCTTCCACCAGCCCGGCCCATGCGGCTTTGTCCTACGCGCAAAAGCGGGCGGCTTGGCGGGTTGTCGCGGAGCGGCTTGGGGCATAAGCCCTTATTTATTGCCTATTCCGGCACCAGGCCAGCAATTCCTCGGCAGGCATCGGGCGGGCGATGCCGAAGCCTTGGCCGAGTTCACAGCCCATGTCCAGCAGCGCTTGGAAGTGTTTCGCCGTTTCCACGCCTTCGGCGACGGTTTTGCGGCCAAAGGAGCGGGCCAGCGCGATAATGCCTTCGACAATGGCGCAATCGCCCGGGTCGGTCAGCATGCCGCGCACGAAAGTCTGGTCGATTTTGATGGTTTCTATCGGCAGGCTGCGCAAATAGGCCAGCGAGGAGTAGCCGGTGCCGAAGTCGTCCAGCGCGAAAGCGACGCCCAATGCCTGGCAGGATTCGATGATGCGGATGACTTTCTGAATGTCCTCCAGCGCCGCCGTTTCGAGTATTTCCATTTGCAAGCGCCCGGCCGGGAAGGCGGGGTAGCCGCCTAGTTTGCGCCGCAAGGTTTCGACAAAATCCGCCGATTGCAGATGGTTGGCGGCGATGTTGATGCTGATTTCAATGCCGAGGCCTTGCCTGCGCCATGCGTCCATCTCGGCCAACACGGTGTCGAGCAGCCATTCACCGGCTTGGATTTCCAAGTCCGAATGCTCGATGACCGGCAGGAATTCGCCAGGCGACAGCAGGCCACGCTCCGGGTGTTGCCAGCGCATCAAGGCTTCCGCGCCGACGACTATATTCGTGGCCATGTCCACCTTGGGCTGGTAGTAAAGCCGGAACTCGCCGTTCTCCAGTCCTTGCAAGATGCGCCGCAGAGATTCCTGGTGGGCGCGGACGCGCTGGTCGTGGGAGGCGTCGTATAGATGGAAGGCGTTTTTGCCGGCCTGCTTGGCGCTGTACATGGCCTGGTCGGCATGGCGCAACAAGGTGTCGGGATCTTCCTTTTCCAACGGGAACAGGGTGCAGCCGATGCTGGCGCTGAGGGAAAATGTTTTATCCGCCACGCGGATGGGCTGGGCAATGATGTCGAGCAGGCGGTTCAGGCTGGCCGTGCATTGTTCGAGGTTTTCCAAGCCGAGCAGGAGCAGCACGAATTCGTCGCCGCCCAGGCGGGCGACGGTGTCGCCGCTGCGGATGCCCTGCCCTAGGCGCTGGGCGATTTCAACCAGGACGCGGTCGCCGGCCTCGTGGCCTAGGGTGTCGTTGACCGGCTTGAAGCCGTCGAGGTCGAGGTAGCAGACGGCCAGCAGGTTGTGCTCGCGCTGGGTCTGGGCGATGGCGTGGCTCATGCGCTCGGCCAGCAGCAGCCGGTTGGGGATGCCGGTCAGGGCGTCGTAGTGAGCGATCCGCTCCAGTTGTTTTTCGTGGTTTTTGAGTGGGCTGATGTCCGAGGAAATGCCGATGTAATGGCTGGCTGCGCCGGCTGCGCCGGTGATCGTGGAAATGGTCAGCCACTCGGCGTAAACCTCGCCATTCTTCCGGCGGTTCCAGACTTCGCCGCACCAATGGCCCGCGCTGCTGATAGCTTGCCACATCGTCTCGTAGAACTCCGCGGCGTGGTGCCCGGATTGCAGAATGCGCGGATTCTGGCCCAGCAGTTCCTCGCTCGGGTAGCCGGTCATGCGGCTGTAAGCGTTGTTGACTTCGATGATCTCGCCGAGGGCGTTGGTGATGATGATGCCTTCCTGGGTGTTATCAAACACCTGAGAGGTCAGCAGCAGTTTTTCTTCCGTGCGCTTGCGGTCGGTGATGTCGGTGGAGATGCCGCCAATGCCGTACACCTGGTTCAGCGCGTCGCGCAGCGGGAATTTGATGGAAAGATAATGATGCAGGCCGTCGTCTTGCATGACGCATTCGTCCAAGGTCAGGGCCTGGTCGTTCGCCAGCACGGTTTGGTCGTGTTGGCGGAAGCAGTCGGCTATGTCGCGCGGGAAGATGTCATGGTCGGTCTTGTCGGCGACGGTGAAGCGGGAGACATGGAACAGTTCTTCAAACAGTTTGTTGACCAGCAGGTAGTGGCCGTCGCGACGCTTGAGGTACATGACGGCGGTGCTATTGTCCAATATCGCGCCGAATTGGCGCTCGCTGTTTTGCAAGCGTTTTTCCGACACCTCGCGGCGTTTCATTTCCTCCCGGAGATCCTGGTTGAGCTTCTCCAGCTCGGCCGTGCGCAAGGCCACTCGCATCCCCAGGCCCTGGTTCAAGCTGCGCAGCTCATGCTCGGCTGCTTCCCGCTGGCGGATTTCAAGGCGCAGCTTTTCGTTGGCGAGTTCGATGTCTTCGCGGCGGGGCAGCTTGAGTATTTGCGGCAGCAAAGGCCATAAGACGATGGCGGTCGCCAACGAAATCAGCGCGGTGAGGATTTTGAGCAGCGACTCCGCCGCGTAGTCGGGATGCCACAAAACCCAGATATGGAATAGGTGGGTGATGCCGCAGGCGGCGATGAAGGCGCCGGACAGCCACAGTATGTGGCGGTATCGGGTCGCCGGGCGCTTCAGCGCATAATAAGCCAGCGCCAGCTGGATGGAGAAATACGCCAAGGCAATCAGCAGGTCGGCGCCTACTTGTGCGCCAATCAAGGCGGGATTCCATCGCAAGCAATCGCCGTGCGGCACTCCGGCACTTTGCATGATCGACATTAGCCACGAAAACATACCGCCAGACCATGGGTTGAATGTCAACAAATCTGCCGGGCTCACCGCCTGGCAGCGCCTTAGACGATCTCCGCCAGTTGCTCCAGCAGCGCCATCTGCACGCGGACGGGCGGCTCGCCGTCCCTAGGCTCGGCGCGGAGGTAGCTACCGTCGGTTTGCAACAGCCAAGCCTGGGTGTTGTCTTTCAGGTAAAGCTCCAGGTCGGCGCGGATCCGCTCCGCCAACTTTTTATTTTCGATGGGGAAGCAGCTTTCCACGCGGCGGAACATATTGCGCTTCATGAAGTCGGCGCTGGCGCAGAAAACGTCCGGTTCGCCGCCGTTTTCAAACCAGTAGACGCGGCTGTGCTCCAGGAAGCGGCCGACGATGGAGCGCACTTCAATATTGTCCGACACGCCGGGCACGCCCGGACGCAGGCAGCACACGCCGCGCACAATCAGGATGATTTTCACCCCGGCCATGGAAGCGCGGTAGAGGGCGCGGATGAGCTGCGGCTCCTCCACCGAGTTGACTTTGATGATGGCGCGGGCGAGCTGGCCTTTG